>Ga0210409_10000058_pt1 | contig 250612 bp, 215 predicted proteins | sample IncBWH17MmetaG_FD_161649 | JGI IMG/M metagenome (GOLD analysis project Ga0210409, IMG submission 161649) | Forest soil microbial communities from Barre Woods Harvard Forest LTER site, Petersham, Massachusetts, United States - Inc-BW-H-17-M | ecosystem: Environmental > Terrestrial > Soil >...
CAGTTTCGTATTCAACGTGAGCGGTGTTGATCGTGATGCCGCGCGCTTTTTCTTCTGGCGCTGCGTCGATCTGATCGTACGCTTTGGCTTCGCCGCCAAATTTCTTCGACAATACTGTCGCGATCGCTGCTGTCAATGTGGTCTTGCCGTGGTCAACGTGGCCAATCGTGCCCACATTCACGTGCGGCTTGGTCCGCTCAAACTTGCCTTTTGCCATCTTAGACTCCTAAAGATTTGATGAGAATGTTCAGGCACGCGCCCGACCGTCTTACAGTTTGAAAACTCGTATCGATCATGCAGACCGACCTTATGATATCCAGCTTCTACAGCGCCCGATGCGGACATCGGAACAACTAAATCTGGTGCCCTTGACGTGGATCGAACACGTGGCCTCTCCCTTACCAAGGGAGTGCTCTACCACTGAGCTACAAGGGCTATGCTGTATGCGCGCTTATTGATAACTACCTTTTTATTGGCAACTACACCAACAACACGCCCAACTTAATGTTCTTGCAAAATCTACTGGAGCGGGTGAAGGGAATCGAACCCTCGTCATAAGCTTGGAAGGCTTCAGCTCTACCATTGAGCTACACCCGCGAGATCAACAAACCAATCACTTCAGCCGCTACAATTTTGTGCTGCACTTACTCTATTTCTTACTATTTACTTCTTCCCAAAATGGTGGAGAGGGCTGGATTCGAACCAGCGTACTCGTAAGAGGGCAGATTTACAGTCTGCTGCCATTAACCACTCGGCCACCTCTCCGCAGGGAACCCCAGATTATAGTAAAGCACCCTTTGAGTGTCAACTATGGAAATCGATTTCTTCTAAATATTTCTTAGTTTTTTTCAATTTCCCCGTCGAATCGCCATCGGGCCCGGCCGGAATCGGGAAAAAGCGCAAATACACTTCACCGGCCAAGGCGCGAGATGATATCAGAAACGCGTCTCGCGTGCAGCTCTTAGAAAACCATCGAGTATCGGCGTGCAATCCAGCAATTGCGGACCGCCAGCGCGATGGAATTCCGGATGCCATTGCAAACCCATGACGAAAGCTGCTTTGCGGTAACGTATTGCCTCAACGATATTATCGCTTCCAGAGATCGCCTCTACCGTCAGGTCACGCCCCAAATCCCGCACTGCCTGGTGATGGATGGAATTAACCACCCATTCGTTTTGCTCGCTGCCATGGCTGTTGAACAAAGTTGCCAAAGAGGAACCCGCTGGAAATTGAATCGCATGATGCAAGCGATCGTACTCGTCGTTCACGTGCTTGATCGAGGTCGGGACGTCGGTCGCGATGTCTTGATACAAGGTGCCGCCAAAGGCCACATTGATTAACTGGCAACCGCGGCAAATCCCCAGCACCGGCTTGCCCGCTTCGATAAATTCATGCAGCAGCTCCAGCTCGTACATGTCACGCACCCGGTCGCCGCCCCATTCCGGCCGGGTGGCGGCTTGTGCATAACTTTGCGGCGAAACGTCGGCGCCGCCTTGCAGCACCAGGCCGTCCAGATGCTTGGCGTAATCGCGCAGCCGGATTGAACTAGGGTGGACCAGGCCGTTGGTGTTGACGGTAGGAATCATGAACACCAGCACATTGCGCGACATGACCCACTGCGCGATCGACTCCTCCAGATATTGCAGAGTCCGCCCGCGCAAGCCTTTGGCGCCCTCTTCCGGATGAAATATCCGCGCTGAAATGCCGATCTTCAAGGTCCGTTGCATCATGCGCCGGCCAGCCTTGTCCGACAGCGCGCGGAAACGCGCCGCGATCAGCTTCCAGGTCTGCGGCCATGGCGGGCTATCGTCGTTGCCCGGGCCGGCCGCCCTGAAGGCGCTGGTCGCGCCAGATTGGCCGGGGTGAGAGTGGGATTCTGCCTTCACCGGTTTGGCTGCAACCGGCTCAGGAGGCGTAACTGGCTTGACCTCGGCTGCCGTATCGGGATCAGGGGCCGGGCGTACAGGATCGTTTGATTGGGGGTCTTTGGAGTCAGACATAGATGTCAAAAATTGTCAGGAATAAAAAATTGAGGAAGTACTGCTAGCATGTCCGCTGCAAGCAAAAATAATGCCCTGGCGCCGGACTTGATCCAAATCAGTTCGCCAAAGTATAGACTTGATTCTTGTGTGAGCATTGTTTTCAATATCAGTTCATCTTACGTTACCCATTTTTACCATTTAGCCCGCAACCACCATCGCTCGCCATGACCAAATCACCGCAAATCCTGATCCTGTACGCGCATCCGACGCCGCATCATTCGCGCGCCAACCGGCGACTGGCGGAAGCCGCCGCCAAAGTACCTAACGTACTGGTACACGATCTGTATGAGCTGTACCCGGATTTTCATATCCCGGTGCGGCGCGAACAGGCGCTGGTGGCGCAAGCCGACCTGATCGTGTTTCAACATCCGGTGCAGTGGTACAGCATGCCGGCGCTGCTGAAACAATGGGTGGATTGCGTATTTACCCCCGGCTGGGCTTATGGCCCGGGCGGTAATGCCCTGCACGGCAAGGATTTCTGGCTGGTCGCCACCACCGGCGGCTCGCATCATTCGTACCAGGCAGAGGGCCATAATCTGTTTCCCTTCTCGGCTTTCCTGCCGCCGTTCCAGCAAACCGCGCAGTTGTGCGGCATGCGCTGGCTGCCACCGCATCTGCTGTTTGGCGCCCACCAGGTCAACCAGCAAACCCTGGCGGCGCACATCGAGTTCTATCGAAAACGCCTAGCGAGTTACCCGAACTGGCCGGAATTGCTGACAACAGAAACATCGACATCGACATCGACATCGCTCACAGGCAGCTAGAACTCATGGAACATAATCTCTTATTCAATGGCTTGATATATCTGGCTGCGGCGGTCGCAGCGGTGCCGATTGCCAAGCGGCTGGGCCTGGGTGCGGTGCTGGGTTATCTGCTGGCCGGCATGGCCATCGGCCCTTGGGGCTTGCGCCTGATCGACAATGTCGAAGACATCCTGCATTTCTCCGAATTCGGCGTGGTGCTGCTGCTGTTCATGATCGGCCTCGAACTCGAGCCGAAACGCCTATGGTCACTGCGGCGCTCGATTTTCGGCTGGGGCACGGCCCAGGTGGCGATGGTTTCGCTGGCGCTGTTCGGCGCTGCCGTGGCCGTCGGCGTCGACTGGAAAACCGCGCTGATCGCTGCGCTCGGCATGTCGCTGTCGTCCACCGCGATCGCCCTGGCAACCATCAACGAACGCAAGTTAACCGGCACTCCCGCCGGCCAGGCCGGCTTCGCCATTCTGCTGTTCCAGGACATCGCCGCCATCCCCATGATTGCCATCGTGCCGGTGCTCGGCGTCGCCGCGGCCCACGGCAGCGGCGAAGGCTGGATCGGCGGCTTGAAGGTGGTGGCGGTGATCGCCACGCTGATCATCGGCGGCCGCTATCTGATCCGCCCTCTGATCCGCATGATCGCCCGTACCGGACTGCGCGAAATCTTCACCGCGTTCGCGCTATTGCTGGTGATTGCCATCGGCCTGCTGATGGAATCGGTAGGCATGTCGATGGCGTTGGGCAGCTTCCTGGCCGGCGTACTGCTGGCCGATTCGGAATATCGGCACGCGCTGGAAACCGATCTGGAACCGTTCAAAGGTTTGCTGCTGGGCCTGTTCTTTATCGCGGTCGGCATGTCGGTCGACTTCGGCCTGCTGCTGACCCAGCCCTGGCTGATTCTGGGCCTGGTGGCGGGATTCCTGACGATCAAGCTGATCGTTCTGTACCTGCTCAGCAAAGTATTCCGGATCGAGCGCGGCCAGCAATTCCTGTTTGCGGCCTTGCTGTCGCAAGGCGGCGAGTTCGCCTTCGTGGTGTTCGGCGCAGCCGCCACCGCCCGTGTATTTTCCCAGGAAACCTCATCGATCCTGGTGGTCGTGATTGCGCTGTCGATGGTCACCACGCCGCTGCTGCTGGTACTGTATGACAAAGTTATCGCGCCCTATTTCCTGACTGCGCAGAAACGTCCGGACGATGAAATCGACGACAATGAAAATCCAGTCATCATCGCCGGCTTTGGCCGCTTCGGACAGATTATCGGCCGTCTGCTGCACGCAAATAAAATTGGCTTGACTGTGCTCGACCATAGCCCTGATCAGATCGATCTGCTGCGAAAATTCGGTTTCAAGGTGTTCTATGGCGACGCCACCCGCATGGATCTGATGCGCGCCGCCGGCATCGCCAAGGCGCGTTTGCTGGTGGTGGCGCTGGATGACATCGAAGGCAGCCTGAAGCTGGTGGCGGCAGTACGCCACGTATTTCCCGACCTGCCGATCGTCGCGCGGGCGCGCAACGTTACCCACTATTTCGGCTTGATGGATCTGGGCGTGACTGTGATTGAACGCGAAACCTTCGAATCGGCCTTGCAACTCGGGCAGCAGGCCTTACGTACGATGGGTTTCGGCGCCTACCGGGCGCGTCAGGCCGCAATGAAATTCCGTGCCCACAACCTGCAAACCCTGCACGATATGTATCCGCATCAAAAAGACCAGCAGCAAATCGTCTCGATTGCCAAAAAGGCGCGCGAAGAACTGGAAGAAATGTTTGCCCACGACCGCATCTTGCGCGAAGACATGCCGGCCAGCGGCTGGGACGATGAAGTATTGCCGCTGGATCAAACCATTACACAGGAGCCAAGATGATCACGATTTATCACAATCCGCGCTGTTCGAAATCACGCGAGGCGTTAGCCCTCGCCGAACAATTCAGCAGCGAGAAAAAAATCAAACTGGAAGTCGTCGACTATCAAAAAACCCCGTTGACGCTAGCCCAGTTGCAAACCCTGCAGCGGCAGTTGGGCTGCCCGGCCAGCGCCATGGTGCGCGACAATGAAGCCGAATACGCAGAGCTCAATCTGGCCCAGGCCGATGATGCAACGCTGCTGCAAGCGGTGGCGGCACATCCTAAGCTGTTGCAGCGGCCGGTCGTGGTGTATGGCAACCGTGCGGTGATTGCGCGGGCACCGGGCGTGTTTAATGAACTGTTGGATACCTAAAGCAGCCGGACCAGCAGAAACAACACGGTCGACAGCAAAATTGTGGAAGCGAACGGCAAGGAGAATTTCTTGCCGAACAGGGTAAACCGAAGGTCGCCGGGCAAGCGCCCCAGGCCGAGTTTTTCCAGCCAGGGCAAGGCGCTGGAAAACACGATGACGGCGACGAAAATCACCAGCATCCAGCGAATCATGCTGTGCTTTCAGAGCGGCGACTCATAGGCAACTCACGGGAACTCATAGGCGGTGGCTGCGATCATGGCGGGCAAAGCGCTCAGGCAACTCAGCATGGACGCCAACCGCCAGCACCTTGAACAACTCGCCCATCTCAGCCGGCGACACCAGCTTGTGCAAGGCATTGGCTTGCGGCAGATAGGCTAAAGCGTGCTCCGGCGAGGTGCGCAGCAATAGTTTGCCGATCCCGGCCTCCAGCAAGAAGGCAGCCTGGCTGCTATAACCCAGCACCTCCAAGCCGCTGTCAAGGGCGGCGACTGCCATCGCGGTGAAATCAACGTGGGCGGTGACATCTTGCAAACCCGGCAGATAAAACGGATCGGGATGGGCGTGATGACGGTAGTGACACATCAACGTGCCTTGATCGCGTTGCTGCAAATAATATTCTGCGGCGGGAAAACCGTAGTCGAAAAACAGCGCGATAGCGCCCTGGCCCGCCTTTAGCATGGCGCCCAGCGAGCGCATGAAACCGATCGCCACCGGATGCACTTCGGTCAGATGGCCTACTGTCAGCGACTCCGCATCGGGGATTTGTGCGATCAGCGCCGGTTCAGCGGGGCGATCGATGTAGATAAATTGACCATCTTCGCCATCCGTACCTGAAGCCGCCAGGCCGACCCCGCGCTGCAGCCAGCCTTGCGCACCGCGCAACACCAACTCCACCGGCATCGCATCCAGTACTTCATTGCCGATCACCACTCCGGAAAAAGCCTCGGGCAAACGATCCAGCCACTGTACTTGCGGAAACGCTCGCAATTTCAGCTGCTGGCGGGCCCGCAGTTCGGCCGATAATTCAACGATGTAATACGCTTGCGGCATAGCGGCGCCATGCTTGCCGGCGGCCAGGTCGGTGGCCAAGTGGGTGGACAATTCAGTCAGGATGTCATAAGCCAGTTGGCCGCTGCCGGCGCCGAACTCCAGGATCTGCGGCTGTAGAGCGGGTGACGAAAGCAGCAATTCCGTTGTCAAACGGGCCAAAGTCGCGCCAAAAAGCGGCGTAATCTCGGGCGCGGTTGTAAAATCACCGTCTTTGCCCAATTTCGCCGCGCCGCCGCTGTAATAACCAAGATCCGGCGCGTACAGCAGCAGTTCCATATAACGCGCGAATGAAATCCAGCCATGTTGGCGGCGGATTTCAGTGGCGATCAGATTGTGTAACAGGCGCGATGCGCGCTGTGCTTCGACCGAAGCTTCGGGTAATTGCAGTTGCATGGCGCTATTGTAGAAGATAACGCCGGCGCTGAAGCATGCGAAGGCAGTGAAAGAACGCAGAAAGAATACAAATGGCGCCTGGCTGCATCGCCCGGAAAATTCCGTTCGGCAGATTTATTATTTACCAATTATTTGTTATTAGCTCATTTATATTAGTTTAACTATCCGTACATGATCATGCGTACTACAGTTGCCCCAACCGTTGCCCTTGTCACCGACGCCGCCAGCCCGGTCGGCCGTGCCATTGCGCTGGCGCTGGCGCAACAGGGCTGGCGTCTGGCGCTGCATTATCAGGATGACAGCGCGCCGGCAGCGCTCTTGGCACTGCTGCAGGAATGCCAGGCGCTGGGAACCGAGGCCGTCGCCATCCAGTGCAATTTAAGCAAGGAAACCGAGATCCATCAGTTGCTGCCGCGCGTGGCGCAAGAATTCGGCGGCATCGGCGGCGTCGGCTGTATCGTCAACAACGCCAGCCACGTTGAACCAGACAGTGCCCTCGATTTTTCCGCCGCCGGCCTGGAACGCCACCTGCAAAGCAATCTGACCGCCCCCATCCTGCTGACGCAGGCGCTGTACGCCGCCACCCTCAAGAGCGAAGGCGCGCAAGCGGTAGTCATCAATCTGCTGGATCAAAAGCTATTCAATCCGCAAGCGGATTTCCTCTCCTATACGCTATCCAAGGCGGCGCTGCACAGCGCTACCGCCTTGCTGGCGAAGGCATATGCACCGCAGTTGCGGGTAGTAGGGATCGCGCCGTCACTGGCGGCGTCACTACAGACATCAATGGCAACAGCGGACCCGCAACCAACGTTGCCGGCAGCTCTGGACGACATTGCGGCGGCAGTCTGTTTTGCCGCCTCCTCCTCCGCCATTACCGGCAGTACACTAGTGGTCGATGGCGGCCAACATCTGTATCCTCACCCACGGGATCAGCTCGCCGTTCACGGCCAGTCGTCCCAATCTCACTGAAAACACCATGCTCTCTGCACTCATCCACCCCGACCTTAGCGATTGCCGTCGCCTGTTCCTGCGCGACTATGAAGTGCAGATCAATATCGGCGTCTACGAATCTGAAAAACAAGGCACGCAGCGCGCGCTGATCAATGTCGACCTGTTTGTGCCCTTGGCTTTATCAACGCCCACCAAAGATCATGTGGATGACGTGCTGGATTACAATTTCATGCGCAATACCGTAGCAAAGCGCATGGCGCAAGGCCATATCCATTTGCAGGAAACCTTGTGCGATGACCTCGCCAACGCCCTGCTGCTGCATCCGAGGGTGCGCGCGGTACGGGTATCCTCTGAGAAACCTGACGCCTATCCTGATTGCCGCTCGGTCGGGGTCGAAGTGTTTCGGATCAAACCGAAAGCTTGAGGCAGAATCACCATGAGTGTCACCATGAATGAGCTATTGAAACAGGAAGTCCCTATGCAAGACCAATTACTAACGCCGCCAGCGGCGGCCAGCGAAGCCGCTGTGAGCGCGCCAAGCCAGAAGAGCGTCGAGAAAATCGCCCACGAAAACAATAAGCTGCATAAGCGCCTGTGCCGCCAGGTCGGCCAGGCGATCGGCGATTTCAACATGATCGAAGACGGCGACAAAGTGATGGTCTGCCTGTCCGGTGGCAAGGACAGTTATGCCTTGCTGGATATCCTGATGACCTTGCGTGAACGGGCGCCGATCAATTTCGAGATCGTCGCGGTCAACCTGGATCAGAAGCAGCCGAATTTCCCCGACCACATCCTGCCGGCATATCTGGAGAAACTGGGGGTTGCCTACCATATCGAAAACCAGGATACCTACAGCATCGTCAAGCGTTTGATCCCGGAAGGCAAAACCACCTGTTCACTGTGCTCACGCCTGCGGCGCGGCATTTTGTATCGGGTCGCTACCGAGCTGGGCGCGACCAAGGTCGCACTCGGCCACCATCGCGACGACATCATGGAAACCTTCTTCCTCAACATGTTCTTCGGCGGCAAGCTGAAGAGCATGCCGGCCAAACTGCAATCGGACGACGGCAAACAAATCGTGATCCGGCCGCTGGCCTACGTCAAGGAAGTCGACCTCAGCCGCTATGCCGAGGTCAAGCAATTTCCCATCATTCCTTGTGATCTGTGCGGCAGCCAGGAAAACCTGCAACGCAAGCAGATCAAGGGCATGCTGCGTGACTGGGAAAAGAAATTCCCGGGCCGGGTAGAAAATATTTTCTCCTCGCTGTCGACGGTAGCGCCGTCACATCTGATGGACCGCAATCTGTTCGGCTTCACCGGATTGAAAGCCAGCGGCATTGCCGATCCCAACGGCGATATCGCTTTTGACGATGATCCTTGCTCAACGCCTGTAACCGTCGCCAGCATTATTCCTTTACGGGCTGCAGACTGATCCATCGGAATCCCAGCCGGGCTATATAATCGAAACGGACCAGCGTCGAAACGGACCAGCGGCGATCAGGCGCAATCGGCCGTGTCCAGCTGAATACGCACGGCGATATTGCGCCACCGCACAGTCGGCAACTTATCAGGAGAAGCGCAATGGCAGGGTCCTATGTACTCAAGAAGTCAGTGGATGGACAGTTCTATTTCCTGCTCTGCTCTAGCAACGGCGAAGTGGTGTTGAACAGTGAAATGTACGTCGCCAAGGCCTCCGCCGAAAATGGCATCGCCTCGGTCCAGAGCAACAGCACCCAGGACGATCGCTACAGCCGCAACCAGGCTTCCAACGGTAGATTCTATTTCAACCTGAAAGCAGCGAATCATCAGGTCATCGGCAGTAGCCAGATGTACAACACCACCAGCGCACGCGACGCCGGTATCGATGCGGTCAAGAAAAACGGCCCCAGCACCGATATCACAGATGAAGCCTGACCGCTTGCCGGCGGGACAAGCGGCAAAGTCGAATTGCAAGCATTTGTAAGCCCTGTATTCATTCCGTACGGCAAACCGTTTAATACCCAGGATCTTTTTCTGGAGACATAAATGAACCGTCGTCGTTTGCAACGTTATCTTGTATTGTCAGCCGTGGCAGCGGCCACCGTTTCGCTGGCTGGCTGCGTAGTCGAACCGCCGCGCACCCGAGTTGAATACCGCGAAGTCAAAGTGGTGCAAGCGCCGCCGGCGCCGCTGGTGGAAGCCGTGCCACCGGCGCCCTATCCGGATTCTTACTGGATCGCGGGCCATTGGAAGTGGGAGAACAACCGCTACGTCTGGAATAACGGTCATTGGGAGCAATCGCGGCAAAACATGGTTTTCCAGCACGCTTACTGGAACAACGAGGGCGGCCAATGGATCTTCCATCCTGGTCGCTGGGTCCAGATCAACAACACCTATAGCGCCCCGCCTGTCGTAATCAATGTGGCGCCGCCGCCGCCACGGGTCGAAATCATCGCTCCCGCGCCTAGCCCCAACCACGTCTGGATAGGCGGTTACTGGCGCTGGAACAATGGCCAGCACGAATGGGTCAACGGCCATTGGGAAGCGCGCCGCGACGGGTATTTCTGGGCGCCGGGACATTGGGTCCGCAATGGCAACAGCTGGTCGTTCTCGGGCGGCTTCTGGCAGCGCTATTAATCCTGCTCAAGTTCGCACAACTCAAGTTCGTACAATATAAGCAGCGCATCGCCTCAACGCCGTAAACCCGGCCTTGAGGCGGATTCTTTTGTTGCCATATATGCAGCATGGACGCTGAATTTAGAGCGGCCGCGCGTGATAAAATTTGCCACCTATTTTCTATCTATCGACTATGAACGTTGTCATTCTCGCTGCCGGCATGGGCAAGCGCATGCAGTCCGCGCTGCCGAAAGTGTTGCATCCGTTGGCGGGCAAACCGCTGCTATCGCATGTGATCAGTGCGGCGCGCGCCCTGTCTCCCACCACCTTGTGCGTCATCTACGGTCATGGCGGCGACGCCGTACCGCGCTCTCTGGCAGCTGCCGACCTGGTGTTTGCCAAGCAAGAACCGCAACTCGGCACCGGTCACGCGGTCGCGCAGGCTGCTTCACATCTGGACGACGCGGTGCCTACGCTGGTGCTCTACGGCGATGTGCCGCTGATCGCCAGCAGCACGCTGCAACGTTTGATCGATAGCGCCGGCAACGACAAACTGGCAGTCCTGACGGTAGACCTGCCTGACCCGACCGGTTATGGCCGCATCGTCCGCGAGCATGGCCAGATCGTCAGCATCGTCGAGCAAAAAGACGCGACGCCGGAACAACGCGCAATTCGCGAATGCAATACCGGCATCATGGTGGCGCCAACCGTGCAGCTCAAGCAATGGCTGGCCGGCCTGTCCAACAACAATGCTCAGGGCGAATACTATCTGACCGATATCGTCGCCAGCGCCGTCGCCGACGGCACGCCGGTGGTGTCGGCCCAGCCCGACGCCAACGCGGAAACGCTGGGCGTCAACAGCAAGGTGCAACTGGCCGAACTGGAACGCATCCATCAACGCAATATCGCTGAACGCTTGCTGGAACAGGGCGTTACCCTGCTCGACCCGGCGCGTCTGGACGTGCGCGGCGTGCTCAAATGCGGCCGCGATGTGAGCATCGATATCGGCTGCATCTTCGAAGGCGAGGTCAGCATAGAAGACGGCGCCGTGATCGGCGCGCATTGCGTCATCAAGAATGCCCGTATCGGCCGCGACGCCAACATCAAACCGTTCTGCCATATCGAAGATGCGGTGGTCGGCGCCGCTTCTCAGATCGGGCCTTACGCGCGCCTGCGTCCCGGCACCGAACTGGGTGAAGACGTCCATATCGGCAATTTCGTCGAGGTAAAGAACAGTCAGGTCGCAGCCCACAGCAAAGCCAATCACCTGGCCTATGTCGGCGACGCCACGGTGGGATCGCGCGTGAATATCGGCGCCGGCACCATTACCTGCAACTACGACGGCGCCAACAAATTCCGCACTATTATCGAAGACGACGCCTTTATCGGCAGCGACAGCCAACTGGTGGCGCCGGTGCGGGTAGGCAAAGGCGCGACCCTGGGCGCCGGCACCACGCTGACCAAGGATGCGCCGGAAGGCAAGCTGACCGTCTCGCGTGCGCGCCAGATCACTATCGACGGCTGGCAACGGCCGGTCAAGATCAAGAAGTAAGCAAGATACTTAAGCAAACTAAACAGGCAAGAGCGATGAACACCGGTTACGACCGGTGTTTTCTTTTATACGGCCAGCCGTGTATCGAACTTGCTGCGGTAAATCGAAAAATACGTCCGCACATTGCGCACGTTCTTTTGTGCGGCAAACAACTGGTGCGCCAGCGCATGGTAGGCCGCCATATCCGCCACTTGCACCACCAGCACGAAATCCGGTCCCGGCGACACCCGATAACATTGCAACAGCGCCGCTTCATTCGCCACCAGCGCTTCAAACTCCAGCAACCGTTCCGCCGCCTGGTTATCCAGCGTGACTTCGACAATCGCGGTCAAGCCGGCGCCGACCTTGTCGGGCGCCACGATCGCCACCTGGCGCAGGATGACGCCGGCGTCGGTCAGGCGCTTGACCCGTCGCAAACAAGTCGGCGCCGACGCATGCACCTGCTGCGCCAGCTGATGGTTGGTTTGCACAGCATCGGCCTGCAAGGCATTCAAAATCCTTTTATCCAGCTCATCGAGAACGATATCCATGGGCAATATGCAATTTATTAGATAAATTAAAGTATAAATGAAATAATATTCCACATGATTTATAACATGAAATATTCAATCAAATACTACTTGATTTAGTAATCATATTTCATGAGCGCTGACCTAAGATACGTCCATTCACCTAATCAATGAGGAAAGCCATGTGCGGAATCGTCGCAGCAGTTGCCCAGATTAACGTCACCCCCATCCTGCTGGAAGGATTGAAGCGGCTCGAATACCGCGGTTACGATTCCTGCGGCGTCGCCTTGCATATAGACGGCAAATTGCAGCGTTCGCGCAGCACTTCGCGGGTGGTGGATCTGGAAGCGCAAGTCGAAAAAGCCCATTTGTCGGGTTTTACCGGAATTGCGCACACCCGCTGGGCAACCCACGGCGCACCGGCAACCCACAACGCCCACCCGCATTTTTCGCGTGACCGCATCGCCCTGGTCCACAACGGCATTATCGAAAACCACGACGAACTGCGCGCTGAACTGCAAGCCGCCGGCTACAAATTCGAAAGCCAGACCGACACCGAGGTGATCGCCCATCTGGTCGATCATATGTACAACGGCGACCTGTTCGCCACCGTGCAACAAGCCGTGCGACGCCTGACCGGCGCCTACGCAATTGCCGTGTTCTGCGTCGACGAACCGCACCGCGTAGTCGCCGCCCGCCAGGGTTCGCCATTGATCGTCGGCGTTGGCCAGGGCCAGAATTTCGTCGCCTCGGACGCCATGGCGCTGGCCGGTACCACGGATCAGATCATTTACCTGGAAGAAGGCGACGTGGTCGACCTGCAATTGCAGCGCGTCTGGATCGTCGACGCCGCCGGCAAAGCCGTCGAACGCGAAGTCAAAACCGTGCATGCCTACACCAGCGCAGTCGAACTGGGTCCGTACCAGCATTACATGCAAAAGGAAATTTTCGAACAACCGCGGGCGATTGCCAATACCTTGGAGGGTGTCACCGGCATCATGCCGGAACTGTTCGGCGACGGCGCCTTCAATGTTTTCAAGAAAATTGATTCAGTCCTGATCCTGGCTTGCGGCACCAGCTACTACGCAGGCCTTACAGCCAAATACTGGATCGAATCGATCGCCAGGATTCCGGTCAACGTCGAGATCGCCAGCGAATACCGCTACCGCGACAGCGTGCCGAATCCAAACTCGCTGGTAGTCACCATCTCGCAAAGCGGCGAGACCGCCGACACGCTGGCCGCGCTCAAACATGCCAGGGCGCTAGGCATGCTACATACGCTGACCATCTGCAATGTCGCCACCAGCGCCATGGTGCGCGAATGCGCGCTGGCTTACATCACGCGCGCCGGCGTCGAAGTCGGCGTCGCCTCGACCAAAGCCTTCACCACCCAGCTGGTCGCGCTATTCCTGCTGGCGCTGGCACTGGCGCAAAGCAAGGGCCGCCTCAGCGACGAAGAAGAAGCCGCCCACCTGAAAGCCATGCGCCACCTGCCCGCCGCACTGCAAAGCGTGCTGGCGCTGGAACCGCACATCGTAGCCTGGGCCGAAGCCTTCGCGCGCAAGGAAAACGCCCTGTTCCTCGGGCGCGGCATCCACTATCCGATCGCGCTCGAAGGCGCATTGAAGCTCAAGGAAATCACCTACATCCACGCCGAAGCCTACGCCGCCGGAGAACTCAAACACGGGCCGCTGGCGCTGGTCACCGAAGAAATGCCGGTGGTTACGGTCGCGCCTAACGATGCGCTGATCGAAAAATTGAAATCGAACATGCAAGAAGTGCGCGCCCGCGGCGGCCAGCTTTATGTCTTTGCGGATGCTGACTCACACATCAAATCGAGCGAGGGCGTGCATGTGATCCGGCTGCCGGAAAACTACGGGCTGTTGTCGCCTATCTTGCACGTAGTGCCGCTGCAATTACTGGCGTATCACACGGCGTTGGCGCGCGGGACGGATGTGGATAAGCCGCGGAATCTGGCTAAGTCGGTTACTGTGGAGTGATGCTCAAACATCTCGCCTACTGATGCTCACAAACAATAAAGTCCGTCGGGTGGCAATAAAGTCTGTCGGGATCGTTAAGTGCCACAGTAGATGAGATTTTTGCCGGGGTACCTAAGACTAAACAGTGGTTGGTCTAATACCATTGAATATATCTGCCCGCAACTAACTGTTGCCGTACATCGGCCATTGCAGCGAAAAATTGATGACCTCCTATCCGAGCCCAATAATTCTGGACAATAGATCTGCAACCAAGCATGGGGAAAGCCGACTTTAAGTTTGGACGTCAAGTTTGATTGCGCTTCTGACTCAATTCCGTTGGTGTTTAAATGCTAAACATGAATACGCATTTTCATTTAAGTATGAACATCTATGTGCATTCGCGCCATGCGCTCACTTTGGAAAGAAGAAGATCAGGTATAGCAGTCAGAAGGTACATCGTCGAAGCCTCTACCTCTCGTCCATTTTTACTGAAAAACTTTATCGCTCGGATTCTTCATCCGAGCCTTAAGTTCGGGGTTTAATGGAAAATTCAAATTGGTTCCGAGTGGTGGAATTGGATTTTGAAACCACTTGTAATACACCTTTTCAAAGACGCCTGATGACATCATCTCTGACAACGTTTGATCAACAAATTCCTTGAATTCTGTATCGTCCTTCGGAAGGATAAGTCCGTAATAGGTAATCTCGTAGGATTCAGGCAAAAACTTATAGGCGTCAGGGGTGCGAGAGAAGGCCTTTTTACCGGCAAGAAGGATGTCATCTTCCATAAAAGCGACGACACGGTTAAAGCTAAGCATCGACATGGACTCGTCATGATCCTTGGCCTGTAAGATTTTGAGATCAAGGTGTTCCTTTTCGTTTGCCTCCTTTGCAAAAGAGGCAGCATTGGAGCCTTGAGTTACGACAACCGCCTTTCCTTTAAGTCCCGGTGCACCATTGATCTCGGACGATTTTTTTACCATCCACTTAGGCTGACTCACGAATGTGGTGACAGAAAACGCGACCGCCTTTTGCCGTTGAAGATTATTGACAGTACTGCCGCACTCCATATCGATGAAGCCGTTTTTTACCGAAGAAATCCGATTGGAAGAATTGACGACGATGTATTTAACGGAGAGCTGCGGAAGTCCCAATTTTTTTTTGAGATGCTCCACAATATTGGCACACAAGTCTATCGAGAAGCCGACCGGCTTCATGCTGGCATCAAGATACGAAAACGGGAGCGAGGAGTCTCGATACCCAAGCACAATTTCCTTGCGATCCCTGATTCTATCCAATGTGGTGGACGCTGCCGTCGCAGTACAGGTAGCAGCAAACACGACCACTCCGAACACCAAGAAAATTGCGATACGACTCATGACTCTCTCCTAGATACGAATTTATTTCTTCGGCCACCAACACGGTCGATCGCTTTGGCTCCAACACTACTAGTGCTATGCCAATCACAAACAGATCCCCATCCAGAGGCATGTCGCACCCTTTAACATTAGCCAAAGCGTCTGCTGCCTTGATCGAAACTTCTTCCACAATATCGAAATAGTCATTGAGCGAATACTTCCAGTCAATCGACCAGACGATCTAAGTGTTTGCATCGATTTCCGACCTTACTTTCTCGCCATGGCGTAGAAAGTCGTAATTTCTCAAATATTTCGTTACTACATTGGTTAGGTCAGAAATTCTAGAATCAACAAGGATGCAATCGAAATGGTCGGAGGCGTCTCAGTTTTTCTGATGAGTACAGCCAGGCTGCGACGAAAAATGAAAATCCAAAAAATACGGCAGGCTATATGCCAAATGCTTTCCAACCGGTGTTTTAGCCTTTATATTCCATGGCGAAAGCCACACATTTTTTTGCCAAAATTTCTGTGGGGTCAATAATCTCAACAGTAGTTCCGAATACCGGGAAAGACCCAGTGGAACTTAAAATAAGTGGTAATTCAGTGCAACCAAGAATCACGGCCCTGGCACCACGTTTTGCCAGATGTTCCAGCACAGCGCAAAGATCCTCTCTGCAAGATCCTTCGATAAATCCCGCCTTAATACCTTCTTCGCCATAGATAGCATTCATGACCCTTGACTGGTGATCTTCATCGGGTATGAGAAGTTCTATACGAGCGTTGGCCGCGGCTTCGTGATAGACGCCGCTGCGGACTGTACCAGTGGTGGCCATCAATCCGACAATGGCGTCCCTAGGCAGATTCTTCTGAATATGTTCCACCGCTGCCGTCAACATGTTCACGACAGGAATACTAAGATAGGGCTGTATGCGCTCTACAAATGCATGTGCGGTATTACATGGAATGGCGATGATGTCTGCATCCGCCGCTTCAAGTCTTTTGCAAGTCGAGTAAAGAGAAATTGTTGGGTCGGCTCCGTCACCAATCAGGTTTGCCGTACGATCGGGGATTTGCGGATTTTGTTCGACGACTACCTTGATGTGGTCCTGGTCTCGCTCAGCCGGTGTGTTCCGCACAATCTTGGTCATGAAATCCACGGTGGCTGCTGGGCCAATACCACCAACAACACCGATCTTGAATTGCTTTTTGCTAGACGAACCACCATGATTAACGGCGTAGTTTGCGTAGACCAGATTTGAATCGATGACAGGTAGCCCCATTTCGGTCAGGGCATCGACAATGATAGGAATTTCAGTAAAGCCAGGCACAATCAGATCCGCACCTTGCGCCAGCAGATCTTGGCATGCTTTAGCCAACAACTCCAGCGACGCGCCTTTCATAAAGCCCATTTTGAGTCCATCTGGACGATAAATGGCCGGCATGACACATTCTTTCTGAACTTGGTCGCTGGGATATATCAAATCACAGCCATCATCGACAAAATGACGTTCAAATAGATTTTTTTCCCTTACAAAATCGGATGTAAGGATGCCCAGACGTCGTGCTTCGGGATGCTTGCGAGATATAAATTCCCGGAGAGCATCCATGATGCTCACGATGGGAACTTTGACTTCAGCCCGCAGTTCCTCAATGAATGTATGACTGATAAAGCAAGGCAGAATGACCCCATTCAAACCTCGATCTTCAAAACGACGGATCGTATCGAACACATACAGCTTGCGACCATTCTGGAGTGCCAGTCTTTCTCCTGGAGCGTCGCCTTCAGCAAACGGCAGCTGCTCGAAGATAAACTCGGGCTGCTCGGCGCCATATCTAGTTGGCGCCGCCTTAACCATTTTGAAGAAAATATCAGCAGCACCTAGAGCGCCGAGTCCACCGACAATGCCGTAGCGAAGTTTGCGGAATTCTTCCATATGTATCTCCTGCGATGCAAAAATGGAGCTCGAAACAAAGAAAGCCCCTAAGTAATTAGAGATGAAATTGGGCTATAAATCAGAACAACATTAAGATACTAATGTCGACTCGCGTGATCGAGCAGTTTCGCCAGGCAGGCGTTGCCCCAGAGATTCTCGGGCAACATCCTTTTCGGGTGTCTCCGGGCCAAGTTTCCCTTCCCATTTGGCGATAATAGCTGTTGCCAAGCTGTTACCAACCACGTTAGTTGCCGTACGGCCCATGTCAAGGAATACGTCGATTCCCATAATCAGCAACAAGGCGCTTTCTGGTAATCCGAACAGGGGCAGTGTCGCCGCTACCACAACCAAAGAAGCGCGCGATACGCCGGCCATCCCCTTGCTACTGACCATCAACACCAAAAGCATGATGAACTGAGTAGACAAGGACATCTCGATGCCGTAGGCATGAATAATGAAAATCATCGCGAACGCCTGGTACATCATCGAACCATCAAGGTTAAATGCATAACCCATCGGTAAGACGAATCCGCTAACCTCTCGCTTCACTCCGAACTTATCCAGTTGCTCCAGAGTTTTGGGATAAGCAGCTTCGCTGCTGGCGGTCGAAAACGCAATCAAGATTGGCTCTTTGATTAAGCCAAGGAGCCTAAATACGCGCTTCTTGAGGAAGAAATACCCCGCTGCGATGAGAACTAGCCAGAGAGAGGCTAACCCGACGTAAAAGCTGCTGACCAGGGCCGCGTAGGTAGACAACACGGCCAATCCCTGTACGGTGATGGCTGCAGCCACGGCGGCAAAAACGCCAAGAGGCGCTGCCAGCATAACGTAGTCAGTCACCTTGATCATCACGTGGACGAGGCCATTAACGATATCCACGATCAAATCCCTAGCCGTCCCTTTGACTGTATTAAGTGCAAATCCAAAAAACAGGGAAAAAATGACGATCTGCAGTACTTCGTTACCACTCATCGCCTCGACGATACTCTTGGGAAAAATGTTGACAATAAACGTCTTGAAATTCAGGGACGCAGTCTTAAGATTCGTCACGACGCCTACTTCCGGCAACGGCAAATGCATGCTAAGACCAGGATGTAGCAGGTGCGCAAAACAAAATCCAAGCAAGAGCGAAACGAAAGAAGCCGTAACAAACCATCCTAAGGCTTTAATTCCAATCCGCCCGACCGCTTTGCCATCCCCCACACTGGTGATCCCAGCAACCAAGGTTGCGAAGACGAGAGGGGCAATGATCATTTTGACCATACGCAGAAAAATATCCGCCAAGACGGAGAAGTAGGCAGCGATCTCCTTTGCGGCCTTAGCATCTGGTGCCGCTAAATTACACGCGTATCCGACGACAACACCCAGTACGAGTGCAAGAAAAATCCATGTTGTTAATTTATTTAATTTCAAAATCTGTCTCCTCTTAAATTTAATCCCAACTGTGTTGCCGCAAGCCCTATGCTGCGAATACGACCGGCGGACGAGGCTGGGTGAGCACTTCAGGCTTCAGAATCTCTTTGAGCTGAGCTTCGGAAAGCAAGCCCTTTGCAAGCACCAAGTCGTAAACGCTTTCATTATTCAAAAGTGCTTCTTGGGCAATCCTGGTGGCGTTGTCGTAACCGATGTAAGGGTTCAGTGCAGTAACCAGACCGATGGAGCTCTCAACATTGCGGCGAAGCATTTCGCGATTTGCAGTGATCCCGTCGATGCACAGTTCCGCCAACACCAGGCAACCTGCGCGCAGATGCTTAACGCTCTTGAATAGGCTATGTGCAATGATGGGTTCGAAGGCGTTGAGTTGGAGTTGGCCGGCTTCAGCTGCAAACGAAATGGTCACATCGTTTCCGATGACCTCAAATGCTATCTGGTTGACTACCTCCGGAATGACTGGATTTACCTTGCCGGGCATGATGGAGGAACCTGCTTGCCGCGCCGGCAGATTGATCTCGCCGAATCCGGCGCGAGGACCCGATGAGAGCAAGCGCAGGTCGTTGCAAATCTTGGAAAGCTTCACCGCGATACGCTTCAAAACTCCCGAGACTTGGACAAAGCTGCCGCAATCTTGTGTCGCCTCCACCAGATTGGGAGAAGTAACAACGGGAATTGTGGAAATCTCAGCCAATCGTCGGCAGACAAGAGCGGCATAATCAGGATGCGCGTTGATACCCGTGCCGATAGCGGTGGCACCGAGATTGATTTCGCAAATGAGCAATGATGCTTCACGCAGGCGCTCGATATCTTCGCCGAGCATGACCGCGTAAGTTGAAAACTCTTGCCCCAAAGTCATCGGCACAGCGTCTTGCAGCTGAGTCCGCCCCATCTTCAGAACATCCGCAAACTCTGCAGCCTTGCCAGCAAAGCTTTTACGCAGCATTTCCATAGCATCAATGAGGCTGTAAATTCCTCGATAGCCAGCAAGACGCAACGCTGTCGGATACACGTCATTAGTGGATTGACTCATGTTGACGTGCTCGTTCGGGTGCAACCAGCTGTAGTCACCCTTGGTGAATCCTTCCAGTTCGATAGCACGATTGGCGATTACTTCATTGGCGTTCATGTTGGTCGATGTGCCGGCGCCCCCCTGAATGACGTCTACGACAAACTGATCGTGCAACTTACCGTGCCTGATCTCCTGGCATGCCGCTGCAATAGCCTGGGCGCGCTTTTCATCCAGCAGCCCCAACTTGAAATTGGCATCGGATGCAGCTTCCTTAATATCCGCCAACGCCCTGATCAATTCTGGATAGGCAGACACTTGAGTGCCTGAAATTGGAAAATTCTCAATAGCACGTACTGTGTGTACTCCGTAGTACGCAACTGCAGGAACGGCGAGATCGCCAAGAAGGTCGTGCTCAATGCGTTCAGTGATGGGCTGCATAGTAAGGTCTCCAAATTTGGGATCTCCATGCTATTGGAACGTTCGCGAGTTACCTACAAGTCATTCACTTTTTGCATAACGTACCACTGAAATTGGAATACACTGCCCTCTGCGTCCGTTGTTAACTCTTGTAAATAGGCGGAAAGCAAACTGCTGGCCAAATTATTGGCCTACTTGAATAGGCCGCCTTATGCAAATTAAGTGGATTGAAGATTTTTTGAGTCTGAGCGAAGCTGGCGCATTTTCTCGAGCTGCCGGGTCGCGCAATGTGTCTCAGCCGACGTTGAGCCGACACATCCAATCTTTGGAGGATTGGTTAGGCGCGGAACTGATTGATCGCCGGTCGCAAGGGGTTACGCTGACACCTGCCGGCCGATTATTCCGGAACTTCGCCGCGGACATGCTGCGTCGGACTTACGAAATGCGCACTATTTTGCGTGGTCAAACGATGGTTGGCATGGATACGGTACGCTTCTCCGTTACTCACACTTTAGCCTCTACCTTCTTTCCTCGATGGCTTAAACAGCTAAAAACTGCTCTCGGTCCAGTGACAGTACGGGTCGGCGCTGTTAACATCCAGGATGGCGCAGCGGCGCTCATCGAAGGAGTAACAGACTTACTGCTTATCTATCATCACCCTCAATTACCTGTATTACTCGACCCCACCCGCTACCCGCATTTGGTCCTGGCCAACGATCGAATGCTTCCATTGTCGGCACCTGACGAGAAGGGCCGTCCGCTCTATAAACTTCCTGGTAAACCGGAAGCCGCGGTACCTTTTCTCGCATACTCTCCCGGTACGTATCTCGCCCACGTTGTCGAAATGATTCTCCTTAGTGTCGGCCAGCGCTGCTATTTCGAACGCTCCTTTGATACACATATGGCCCTGGCGTTGAAGGCGATGGTCATTGACGGACATGGCCTTGGTTGGTTGCCGGAAAGCTGTGCGGAAAGAGAAATTTCCGAAGGAAAACTGGTTCCTGCAGGAATTTCCCAATGGAATGGCATCTTGGAAGTCCGACTCTATCGAGCAGCAGAAAGCAACAGCGTGACAGTAGATAAGATATGGGCTTCTTTGCTCAGCAGTGAGTCCAAGCATCTGTAGATTGCTACCGGTTTTGGTTTTTTTGCTGACTGAAATGAACGTCACCAAGGTTTGAGAGGTGGCCCCGCTTGTTGGTACCGTGTTTTAGTTTTGGCACTAGTACTTACCGATTGGGTTCACGAGGCGCGTCCTGGCGTCCAACCGCAGCTCGAAATTTTGTTCCCCGCTAGGAACTAGACCGGCCGTCAGGTATGCCAATTCCGCTAGACCGCGGCATGGACAATAGGGCAATACGCCTACAACACTCCACGACGGAAAAGTAACACTCATAGACCACTCCGCGATATGCGCATCCAGAAGCGCCATGATCGCCGACCAGAAGAAGCTCATTCCGGAAAACAAAACATAGCGCTAGCACAAATCCTTCGACTCCGCCTCTGCCTCAGTTTCATTTCTCGATGTCAACAACCGCTTTTACAAACCATCGCTGGGCCAGCAAGATGAAAATACCCGGCGGGATGACCGCAAGCAATGCTGCTGCCATGAGCAGGTTCCACTCCGGCCATTGCCCTGACTCCGCGGGAAGGAAGCTTGCCATGCCCAGCGTGACCGTACGCATATGTTCCTGGCTAGTGATCACCAGGGGCCACATGTAGTCCTTCCAGGTTGAAATGAAGGCTATTGTGCCAAGGGCCGCAAAATTGGTTTTCGACAGAGGCAAGAGTATATCGAAGAAAAACCGTAATGGACCTGTGCCGTCCACCAGCGCAGCCTCTGCCAGTTCAACCGGTATGGTCTGGTAAAACTGCAGGAAAAGGAAGGTGCCGGTAGCTGATGCAATCAATGGCAAGGACAAACCGGCATAGGTGTCCAGCAAGTTCAGCGAGGAGGTGATTTTGATGCCCGCGACATTTGCGACAAATTCATCCAGACCGGTCAATTGAAGAATAGTTTGGAGCGGTTCGAAAAGATTGGAAGCCACTGCATATGTGGGAATGATGCGCACCTCAAGCGGCATCAGCAAGGTGGCAAATACGGTCCAGAAAATCAGCGGCTTGAAAGGCGATCGGAAATACACGACTGCGAAGGCAGTGATTGCTGAAAGCAGCAGTTTGCCGATCACTACCGCGCTTGCCACCATCAGACTGTTGAACAACTGCCGACCGATATCACTACGCTGCGCAACTGCCTGCAAGTTGCCGATCAAATCAGGGCCTGGCAGCAATGCGGCGCCGTGGCTTAACAGCTGCTGATTCGGCACTGAGGCTGAACACAGCACCAAATATAAAGGTCCCAGTGAAAACAACAGGCCGAGAGCCAGTACGGCATATACCAGGCAGGTAAGGAAGGGGCGAGCTTCGATCATGCCTTATTTTCCATAGCGCGTGCGCGCCCCGAAGAATCGGAATTGCAGCATAGTCAACAAGGCGATACAGATCATCATGATGACCGAGAGCGTCGATGACCTTGATAAATCCATCCCGACGAATCCGTCTGAAAAAATCTGATATACGAGAATATTGGTGGCTCTTCCCGGCCCGCCTTGCGTTAAGGTGTCGACCAGGCCGAAACTGTGCGTGAATGCCTCGATAACGTTGACGACGGCGGCAAAGAAGATGAATGGCACGATCAGCGGCAACTGGATATCGACGAACCTGCGGATCGGCCCGGCGCCATCTATCGCTGCAGCCGCAAGATAGTCGTCAGGCACGGATTGCAGAGCAGCCGCGAAAATCACGAAATTGAACGGCACCTGGGTCCAGGCGAAGGCGGCTATCAACATGCACATGGCTTCGCTGCTATTGATATATGGCGCCCATGATCCCGGGATGATGTCGTTGAGAAACGACATTGCTCCAACCACCGGGTTCATCGCGAACTTGAAGATGACCCCGAGCACGGCAGCGGCAATCGCGTACGGCCAGATAAAGGCGTGCCGGAAAAATCTTGCGCCGCGCAGATTCAACTCAGTGCAGCCGGCCAGAACAAGCGCGATGACAATCGCCATTCCGACGCTGCTGGCGGTAAAAATGAATGTGGCTTGCAACGAAGCATAGAAACTCTCATCGCTAAGAATCCGCCGATAATTTTCCAGGCCCACAAAGACCGAGCCGTTGCCGAATGGCCGCACCAGATAAACGGACCAGCCGATCGCCTTGCAGGCGGGCCAAAGGAAAAACAAGAATACGATCGCCAATTGCGGCGCTGCGAGTATGAGCGGCATCCAGCGGCGGGAAAACATTGCTCTTGACTTCATCACATGCTCCGTATTACATGCTGCATTCCAGCTATGGCAGCGTTGCTCCCGCATAGGTTTCTTCAAACCTTCTCAGCAAAATATCCCCGCGGCTCTTTGCTCTGTCGAGAGCACTCTTCATGCTCTGTCGGCCAGCGAATGCATTTTCTACCTCTTCCCTCCAGGCATGCCGGAATTGCGTAGAAAATCCAAGCCGCGCTCCCGGACTGTAGGCATTGCCTGGAAGGCTCATGGAGCTGATGCCAACCAGCGCCGGCGCCAACGAGTCCGCCGCTCCGTTCTGCTGTAATACCCGGACGGCCTCTCGCGTCACCGGAACATAGCCTGTCCGCCGGGCAAACGCAATCTGGCTCGACGGCTGCCGGAGGTAGGAAAAGAATGCTGCGACAGCGGCATAAACCTGGGTGTCATACCCCTTCATGACCCACAGCGAGGCGCCGCCGGGCACGCTGTTGCGGCGCAAGGTGCCGGCATACGCCGGGATTGGGCTGACGCCGACATTGGCGATGCCGCTGGTACGGATCGCGCTCCAGGCGCTAGTTGCATCGATCGCCATCGCGCATTCGCCGTTCGCGAAAGCCAGCGTCTGGCTGCCGGTGCGGGTCGCAGCAGCATCAATCAGAAGGCGCTGCTGCCGCCAGCGCATGACATCCTCCATGAAACGCAGAGGCATGCCTGTGTTGAACACATACTTTGCATTGAGCCCTCCGTGTCCGTTATTCTGGGTAGCCAGAGGCGCTCCTTGGACCGCAGCGATCTGTTCCAGCATGATCCAGGGATTGTAATCGCTCACGGCTGGGCAGGATTGCCCGGCCGCCTTGAGTTTTTCCGCTGCCGCCTGGAACGCCTCCCAGGTTTGAGGTGCGGTAGTTACACCAGCCGCTGCGAGCTGCGCCGTATTGGTATAAAGCGCAGCCGTCGAAATGTTGAAAGGAAGCGAATACAGATTCCCGGCCGATGTCGCATAGTAGCTGCGCACTGCATCGATGTAATCTTGCCAGTCGACCGGATCGTCTGCCTGGTTTGCTTCTTGCATCAATTGGAACACCGGATAGACGGCCCCACTCAGCATCATGTCGAGAGTACCGACATCGTAGATTTCCACCACAGCCGGCTGCTTACCGGCACGATACGCCGCTATCGTTTTTTGCATCGTCTGTTCGTAGGTGCCCGGTGACGTGCAGCGCACCCGATGCCGGCGTTGTGAGGCGTTAAAGCCATCGCAAAGAGATTTGATGGCGTCGGCGATGGGACCGCCGGTATGGGCATACCAGAAATCGAAGCTGGCGGCTTTGCTGGCTGGCCATGCCAGCGTTAAAGCGCATAGCAAGCCGAGCCGGAGCATGGAGCGTTTCAATTTGGCACGCGGGTGCTGTCGCGTACCACCAGGCTGGTCGGGAAAATCCGTTGCACCAGGCCGGCAGGAGCGCGCTTTTCAATACAATCGAGCAGGATCCGCACCGCATGCTCAGACATCTCATACATCGGCACGTTGACGCTGGTCAGCGACGGTATGCTGAAATCGTCGTAGCGCATGTTATCGAAGCCAACCACGCTGATATCGCCGGGCACATGCAAGCCGAGATCGTGCAGCGCCTTGAGTGCGCCCAGCGCCATCCTGTCATTGCCGAGGAAAATGGCGTCGGGTCTCTGCCTTGCGCTGCATAACTGTTTGGCAGCCCGATATCCGCCATCCAGCGACCAGTCGCCGGACGCAACCCATTCCGACCTGAGCGGCAAGCCATGCTTGTCCAAGCCGTCCAGGTATCCTAGATAGCGCGCTTCGCTGGAGGTAGTGACAGCCTGGTCGCGCATTACCTCGGACGAATGCTCTTTGAGCGGCCCTGTCACGAAAGCGATGCGCCGGCAGCCTGCTTGCGCCAGATGATCGACCACCGACAAAGCGGCCAGCCGGTCTGATTGAGCGACATGGTGGAACTGCGGATCGGCCATGCCGTAAATCACGCATGGAAATCCCATGCGCTGCAACTCGCTCAGCACTGGATGGCCGGCCACGGTCACCATTGCAATCAAGCCATCGATCCGGCCTGCCAAAAAAAGATCGCGCACATAGGCCAGGGACGCCGCATCGTCGCTCATCAGATTACGTTGCAAAAGCGTGTAGCCGACGCGATCCGCAGCCCGCGTCAACGCCTGCAGCACGTTGTTGTAATGGGTATCCTGGATCCGCTCCGACCGCTCATCGTAGGACGAACCGTTGAACATCACGCATGCCAGCGTCTTGGTAGAGATATTGCGCAAGGAACGCGCAGCAACGTTTGGAATGAAGTTCAGCGCGTTGATGGCGGCTTGCACCAGCTCGCGGGTCTTAGGTGCAACTTTTTCAGGGTGATTCAATACCAGCGATACCGTCTGAAAACTGACTCCCGCCATCTTGGCAACGTCTTTGATGGTTAACCTGGCCATGTTCCGATCCGGATATTAATCGGCATGCGTATTGCCTTTTGTTTCATGTTTTATGGAAGTTTCCGCCATGCGGCGCAGTAAAAATTGCCTTACCAGCATGCCTGCATGGCCGATAAAAAGTACGCGAATAATATATCAAGTGCATGCAATCCGACGGAAATGATTTTTCTTCGAAATGCTGCTTCTTGTAATGAAGGCGTAACAAAAGCAGCTCAGAATCCGCCCCTGATTAGAACGTTCCAATAGCTTGAGGTTCGAGCTTGGATAGCAGTGTGTCAATACGTTTTCATATAAAACATATTCGCCCGCCTCACTTGCTATTAATGCATTCAAAAAATGCATTCAGAAATTAGAACGTTCAAATAAACGAATTCCAAACGACTTCATTAATCATCCGCATAAAAAATGCGAGGTGATTGCAGACAAATGACGCATCACACATTGAGGTAAACATGTCCCATCGACAGAAATGCAAAAGTTATCTACGCTTATCGATCATGACGCTGGCAGTTGCTGCTGCGTTGCCGCTGCTGGCCCATGCCGCCGACAGCGATGAGAAGACGACTGTTGCGCAAGCCGGCGCCGACCAGAACAGCGTCAAGCATCTGGAGAACGTCGTCGTCGTACGCAAGCGCTCGCAGAACAGTGCGGCGGTCGCCGACAAGCAAACGCAGGATCGGGTGATGGATGCCGTCACCAAGGAACAGATAGAAACCTTGCCCGACGCCAGCGTTACCGACGTCGTCAAGCGTATCGCCGGCGTCTCCGTCAGTTTCAATCCTGACAACGTCAACGGCCGCGACGAAGCCCAATTCATCGCCATCCGCGGACTCGACGGCAGCTACAACAATGTGGTGATCGACGGTGCGACTATGGCCTCGGTCGACCAGACCACGCGCAGCGCGCGCACCAACATGCTACCGGCATCCATGGTGAAGGAAGTGCAGGTATTCAAAACCTGGCAACCTGATATGGACCCGAACGCGGTAGGCGGCTCCGTCAACATTGTCACGCGCAGCGCTTTCGATAACGGCGGCAAGCAGTATTTGAATGCGACCACAGCTCTTGGTCATGCCGACGGCACGGGCAAAGTGCTGTCCGGCGCGGAAGGGTTGGGCAAAAAAGCCGATATCACCTTCAGCAATACCTTCGGCCCGGCCAAGGTATTCGGTTATGTGATTTCGGCAAATTATGAAAAAGAAAACACGACCTCCATCGGTCACATGACGACCGATAATGTTTTCTACAACTATTACAACGCCAACGGCACGATTGCCAATCCGGCGGCCACCGGCGGCCCGAATACCGGAAACGGCATCGCCGTCCCCCAGCAATTCAAGTATTGGCAATTGCAGAAAAACCTGGAGCGGCAAGGGATTAACGCCAAACTGGAAGCGAACTTCAATCCCGATGTCTATGGCTTTTTGAGTCTCGGCTATAACAGCGAGAGCATGCACACGCTGCGCAACGAAACCTTCATCGACGACAGCCGCAGCACCGGCGCCAATCCGGTCTCGAGCCAGACGCCGACGTCGGGCCGATTTGGGCTGGGCGAAGCAGAAGCTGGTTATATGGCCTCGACCGTCAAACGCACCACCGAGTCGATCCAGAGCGGCGTCGACTGGAAGCTGGACGACAAGCAGGCGTTGTCCCTGCGTTCGTCGCTGTCGGAAGCCAGCCAGCGCGAACCGCGCACCATGGCCAAATACATTTATGCCAAGTTCAAGTATCCCGGCGCCGGCATTGCCCCGGCGCTTAGCGGCACACCGGGACTGGCCATGAGCTACGACACCTCGGGCGCCGAACCGGCGGTGAATCTTAATACTCCCGCCAACTTCACCAATCTGAACAATTGGCAAGCGTATTACTGGCAAACCGGAGAGTTCAAGATCGACGACCGGGTCGGCGATCTGAAACTCGACTACCGCTGGAACATGGATGCCGATGCGCGTGGGCTGGGCGCTGCGGCCGGCGTAGATTACCGCCGGTTGAACCATGACTACAGCTACGCCAACACCCAGTATTATCCGACGGCGGGCGGCCTGACCCTGGCCGGCAACGGCTATACATCCAGCACGATCATGCCATACAGCGGCGGCTTGCCGTTCGTGATCATCAACCCGACACAAGCCTGGCAGCAGCTGGCCGCGAATAGCCGCATCGTCGCCCCCGCCACCAGCGTCAATCTGATCAATAGCCTGCAAAGCAATTATTCGCATAACGAGCAGACCGCCGCTGCGTATGCGATGGGCACTTACCGGACCGACCGCCTGAGCGCCATGTTCGGCTTGCGGCAAGACAGTACAGATCTGTCGACCACCGGCAATGTGCGCAACAATGTCAACGGCGCCGCCACTTGGCTGTCGCAGACCAATGATTCGAAATACAACTTTCTACTGCCGGCCGCTTCGCTCACATTCAACGCCACGGACGCGATCAAGCTCAAGGTCGCGGCAAGCCAGACCATCGGCCGCCCCAATTACGACGCCTATGCGCCGAACACCACCATTACAGAAAATACAGATGGCACCGTGGCGGTCACGCAAGGCAATCCAAGCATCAAGCCGCGCGAATCGAACAACCTCGATTTCTCTGCCGAATGGTATCTGTCTGACTCGGGCCTGGCGTCGCTGGCCTTGTTCGACAAAAAAATCAAGAATGAGATTTACACGCTCTCAAGCCAAGGATCGTTCTTTTTCGACGGCGCCACGCGCTCGGCGACCATCACTCAGCCGCTTAACGCATCCAGTTCCAGGGTCAACGGCGTCGAGCTGAATTATGTACAGAGTTCGCTGGGCTGGATCAGCCCGTATCTGCGCGGTTTCGGTTTCAGCGCCAATCTGACCTTCTTGAACGGCCAGCTACAGGCAATCACGGCTTCCGGCGCGACGCGCACCATCAAGAATCTGGTCAATCAACCCGACCAGATCCGCAATCTGACGCTGTTCTACAACTACCAGAAATTCGGCGTCAGTACCGCCTACAACTGGAGCGGAACCAGCCTGCGCCTGGTCGATGCCAATCTGCCTAGCCAGGATGTGTACTGGCAGGCACGCAAGCAAATCGATGTGCAGGCGCGCTACGACCTTGGCGCCGGCTGGAAGGTGTTTGCCGAGATTGCCAACCTGAACAATTCGCCGGTGACGAGCGTAACGGGAAGCAATCGGAATTTGCTCAAAGACACGTTTTCATTGGGACGGACGATCTGGGTAGGCCTGAACTATGCGCCGAAAGATCTGTAAGCAATTCCTATCCATCTTCATTTACTAAAGGATTATCCATGCCATATTTTCAACAGTTCATCGACTTGAGCATACAGTCGATGGGCATCATTCCGATTCTTACGGTATTGCTGTTCGTGGTATTGGCGGTCGCCATCGAACGCAGTATTTTCTTCAGCTTCAATCTGCCGTCGGGAGAAAAGCTCGACGGCGAACTGTGTGCTGTCGATCACCGCCGCGAAGACGCGGTGCGCGAAATTGCTGACAGTTACGGCTCGACGATATTCGGCGCCACCCTGCAGGCCGCGGTCGAATCCCGCACTCTGGAGACGCCGGAAGCAATGGATCGCTATATCGACGAAAGCATCGTGCGCACCTTGCCCTTGCTCGACAAGTACCTGTGGCTGCTCGGTTCCGCGGTCACGCTGGGACCCCTGATCGGCTTGCTCGGCACCATCATCGGCATTACCGAATCGTTTAACGTGCTAGGCACGGCCGGCCCTAGCGGCAGCGCGGTAACCAGCGGCATCGGCCATGCGCTGATCGCGACCGGCTGCGGCCTCCTGGTCGCAATTGCAGGCGTCGCCGCCAATAGTTACTTCGCTAAACGCGTCCGCCTGACCATCTTGCAGCTGGACCTGATCAAGCTGCTATGCGTCAAGCGCTGGCACCTGTACGATTACCGCGGCGCGGAAATACATTTACATTTCGTGCACGGCCAGCACTCGTCGCTCATGCGAGTTCCGGAAACCGGGGTGGCGGGAGCCGGAGCATGAGCCGCAGCCGTTACCTTGCAGCGGATGAACCTCATATCGAGATCATCCCCATGATCGACATCATGATGTTTCTGCTGATCTTTTTCATGGTGACGATGCTGAAGATGATCGATGTCAGCGGCATCAAGATCAATGTGCCGCAAGCATCGACCGCGGCTCCCCTGCCGAAGATGTCGCTGACCGTCACGGTCAGGAAGGATGGCGACCTGTACGTCGATGGCAAACCTGTTTCGGCGGAGATGCTGACGCAAGCTATTAAAGAACGCGCCGCCGCCAGCAAGCTGGAAGTATTAATCGCCGGCGACAAAGAAGTGTCTCTGGAAAATCTGCTGCACGTCATGGACATTGCGCGTACCGCAGGTGTCGAAGACATAGGCATCGCCGCCAAGCGTTGAGAGATGAATGACTAACTCATTACCTATCCCCGACCCTGTTGCGGAATCGGCGTTTCCTGTGCGATGGCTGCCGGCGCTGGCAATTGCGGCCGGCATCGAACTGGCGCTGATTGGTTTGGCGCTGGGCGCACATTCGGCGCCGGTCAGCGTCGACCAACCGGTCAAGGTCGCCAGGTTGCTTGCCGTCGCGGACGAGCCAAGCTTGCCGGCGCCTGCCCCGGCCCCGGCCCCGAAAAAAGCTGAACCGCCCAAGCCTGCGGCCAAAACTGCACCCTCCCCGGCGCCGCGGCAACCAGCGGCCGATACAGCCGCTGTCGCGCCGACGTCATCGTCAAACGACAATCCCTCAAAAGATGTCCAGCCGAACGTCCTGCCGGCGGTATCAAAAGGTGCCGCGCCGGCGACCCCGCCCAAACCGGAGAAGCCTGCCGGCGTGCGGCGCGGCATTGTGCCGCTGCTCAGGATAGAACCGGAATATCCGGCGCGCGCGCTGGCCGCCAATACCGAAGGCGTGGTGATTGCGCACGTGACGATAGAAAAGGACGGCAGCGTCAGCGCCGTGAATATTGTCAGCGCACAACCGCCGAAGATATTCGATCAAGCCGCAACGCGCGCATTGCTGCGCTGGAAATTTCAGCAGAACGACGGTGGCGTGATCGGCGAAGTCGAATTGCATTTCAATCTGAACTAATTTTTATAGCCAGGCTAATTCCCATCTATGACACCTCCCTCGCAAAGCAGGCGCCGCTTCCTGAAATTATCCGCAAGCTCGGCCGGTGCGGCCCTGTCTCTCGGCGGCTTGTCTGCATCCATTCAAAAAGCGCTGGCGATTCCGGCGTCATCGCCGACAGGGACCATCAAGGATATAAAACGGGTGGTGATCCTGATGCAGGAGAACCGCTCATTCGACCATTATTTCGGCACCCTGAGAGGAGTGCGCGGCTTCGGCGACAGGATCCCGAGGCCGCAGCCCGACGGCAGCTCGGTGTTTCACCAGCGAGACAAGCATGGCAAGCTTATCCTGCCGTTCAGGATGGAGATGGAGACGACCAGCGCCGGCCATGCCGGCGGCAATCTGCCGCATTCCTGGCAAGACCAGCATGCGGCGTGGAACCATGGGAGATATGACAACTGGATAGAGGCAAAGAAGAATCCGGTGACGATGGGATATTTCACCAGGGCCGACATCCCGTTTCACTTTGCGCTGGCCGAAGCATTTACCATTTGCGACGCTTACCATTGCTCGGTACTGGGTTCGACCAATCCTAACCGTTTTCACATGATGACAGGAACGGTCGATCCTCGAGGCGCGAACGGCGGCCCGGTCACCTATCAACCGAATCCCGGACTCTGGTCTGGCGTTCCCGGTGAGATTCCAGCCGATGCCGACAGCTATACCTGGACCACCTATCCGGAACGTCTGCTGCAGCACAATATCTCCTGGCGGGTATACCAAGGAACCGACGATCTGAAAACGCACGATGGGGACTATCCGAGCGATTTCAACATCCTGCAGCATTTTTTCCGGCAATATCAAACGGCTGCGGCGCACTCGCCGCTATGGGTCAACGGCTGCAGCAAGTACACGCTGGGAAATCTTGCTCAAGATGTCGCCAATGACACCCTGCCCCAGGTTTCATGGCTGATGCCGCCCAAGATCAATTCCGAACACCCGGCATGGACGCCAGCTTATGGCGCAAGCTATATCAGCAAGGTGCTCGACATATTGACTTCCAATCCGGTCATGTGGAGCAGCACCGCGCTATTGATCACCTATGACGAAAATGACGGTTTCTTCGATCATATGGTGCCGCCAGCGCCGCCGATATCGCCCGCGGACGGGCTGTCGACAGTCGATGTGACGCAAGAGTTTCATACCGTCGGCGATTACGTCAATCCGGCAGACAATCTTCCCTACGGCTTGGGCGCGCGGGTTCCCATGTTTGTCGTCTCCCCCTGGTCGAAGGGCGGAGCGGTCTGTTCTCAATTGTTCGATCACACCTCGATCATCCGTTTTCTGGAACAGGTGTTCGATGTCAAGGAACCGAATATCAGTCCCTGGCGCAGAGCGGTATGCGGCGACCTGACATCGGCTTTTGATTTTTCCAGGGCAGACCCGGGCAAACCGGATTTACCTGACACCTCTGCATATCAAATCAGATCCGATGCCCAGCATAAGCTACCGCCGCCCTTGCCGCCGGACCTGCCGTCGTTGCCACAGCAGGAACCGGGAGCCAGGCGAGCCCGGGCATTACCCTATGCATTATCTGTAGACGATTATTTAATCCCCGATTCCGGCCTGGTCCGGCTGGACTTCGACAACAGCGGCAAAGCAGGCGCGGTTTTGCAAGTCTATTCAGATCAAGGGCGAGGCGATCGTAAAACATACACGCTCGAAGCCGGAAAAAAATTGTCGGATTCCTGGTCTGCGCATTCCGCAGATCAAGATTACGATCTTAGCGTCTACGGCCCGAACGGTTTTTTGCGCCGGTTCAAGGGCGCCATCCCGCTCGCGAGCAGCCTGCAGGAGCCCACCGTAAGAGCCTACTGCGACGCAGCGGCAGGCGATATTGTTTTACGCATCACTAACCATGGAGAGAAGACGGTAACAGCAACCGTAGTCGACAACATCTACGACGACTCCGTCCGTGTCCTGGTAGTCGAAGGCGGCAAGAACGTCGAACAGCGCTGGCGGCTGGCGTCCAGTCATCAATGGTACGACCTCACTGTCAGCGCGGATTCCCATATCGGCTTTCTGCGCCGCTTGGCGGGCCATGTTGAAACCGGCAAGGAGTCCTGGTACATCTCGTAGGGCTGGAAGTCGATGAACATAGCAGGATTCGACGCTGTTCGGCAGCATGGAATCTTGCTTATAACTGATGTTTCGTCGAATTCCTCTCAGGCTATTCCAGGCCCGCTCCCAACACGCGGAAATAGGTAATTGTCGCCCCTTTCTCCTTGTATGTCCGTTTGCTGGCTGAGTTTACCCGATCAGTTTGACCTACCCGTTCTTTTGCGCGCCGAATTGACCAACTCAGTTTGGCCCTCCCTCCATTGCCTAGCGAATGCTGGCACCTTCGTGACCAGGTCTCCTTGGCGGAGATCGCCAGCGTTCGGTGCTAATTCGAATTGAATAGCAACATCATGGAACGCGCCGCGCGCTTGCTCAAAACTCATGCCCACTTGTACTTGAACGAGCAAGGCCTTTGGCACACAGCAGCTCTACTTAGAGCTGCGATCATTGAGTTATGAAGCGGGGTTTAGCGCAGCTCCCGGGCCTGCGTCAACAACCAACTCCTGAAGCGGCGAACTGGAGCATCTTCGTAACGATCTGCGGGAGTAAGAAGATAATACTGCCCGGCACTCGGTGTCGGCCCATTGAAAAGACGTCGCAACCGGCCTTCGGGGTCGAAGCTATCAGCAAGCACAGAAGGTACTAGGGCGATACCTTCGCCATTCATTGCAGCTTGTAGCGCCATAGCATATTGACTGCATTCGATGGCTTTCTGTCCGACGCCGATACGGCCGCCATGTTCTCGCAGCCAGTGAACCCATGCATCCGGACGTATTGCCGTATGGATCAGGCAATGTTGGCCCAAGTCTGAAATTTCCCTGACTGGATGTCGCCGCCACAGCCGCGCATGGCATAGCGCCACCAAGGCATCGGGGAACAATACATCGGCATGCAGGCCATGCCAGTCCACGGCCATCCGTTTGCCCAACGGGAGCCCCTTGGCGCGCGTTCCGGGTAGCGCGCCGACTTGGATTGCCATGTCCATCTGCGTGCGGCGGAAATCGGCCGCTCCGGTATCGACCACGATACGTACATCGATATTTCGGTTCTCGCGCCAGAACAATTCGAGCCTGGGTATTAGCCACAGTGAGGCCACACCTGGCAGCACTGCCACCGACAAGGGTGCGCGTTGCTTGCGTCCATTCAAGTGAAGCTCAGCGTCACAAATAATCTCGAAGGCCTGTCTCACTTTCAGAAAGTAGGACTCCCCCCGCATTGTAAGTTCGATGCGCCTGGTAAGGCGAACAAACAGCTTGTGCCCAAGATGTTGTTCGAGAATGCGTACCTGCCGACTCACTGCGCTCTGGGTGACGTGCAATTCATTGGCTGCCGCCGTGAAAGAAAGCAGGCGCGCTGCCGCCTCGAAGGCGCGTAATGCTGTCAGAGGAGGAAGCTTATTCATGGGATGGATGGAAGCGAATATCGGGCGACGCCGAAAGCGCCATCGACACAGACGCATGATCTCAATGAATGCATGGGCCTATTATAATCATTTGTCTGCTCCAAGGGGGCTGTCTAATATTGGTACGTCAATGCCAAGAGGAGCAGCCATGAAAACAATCGCAATCGCCGGTTTCGGAGCTATCGGCAATGCCGTCGCCGAAGGCATCGACCAAGGACTCGACGGCATACGGCTGGTCGCAGTATCAGTGCGAGACCAGACTACCGCGCGAAGCCGCCTAGAGAGCTTGGCGCAGCCACCACAATACGTGCCTCTGCAGCGCATTGGAGAATGCGCCGACATCGTCGTCGAATGTGCAGGGGCCGAAGTGCTTCGCCAGATTGCCGCGCCTGTACTGCAATCCGGGAAGCAGTTGGTGGTCCTAAGTGCGAGCGCCTTAGTCTCATCGCCAGAGCTGCTTGCGCTCTGGGAACAATATCGTCGCCATATCCACATTCCCAGCGGCGCTATCGGCGGCCTGGATGCGGTGGCCGCCATGGCAGAGGGGGAAATTCGCTCTGCCAAGCTTGTGACCAGGAAGCCCCCGGGTGCCCTGCGCAGCGTTTCCTGGCTGAAGGAGCAAGGTATCGTCCCTGAATCGGTACGGCGGCCGACGATGGTGTTTTCGGGCACCGCATTTGATGCAGTCCGCTACTTTCCGACCAATCTGAATGTGGCCGCCGCATTATCACTTGCGGGTATCGGGCCCCTACGCACGATAGTGGAGTTATGGATTGATCCGGATGCACGCAGGAACCATCACGCGATCGAGGTCTATGCCGATAGCGGATCGATGCACCTCTCCATTGAAGCTGTTGCATCGATGAATCCCGGGACTTCATCCTTGGCGGCCCAATCGGTGCTTTCCTTACTGCGCAGACTGGGAAACGCGATGGTACTCGACCGAGATTGACCTGCAAGATTGCGTGCAGCTAAGCTGAAAGTCGGCGTTGGTGGTTCGCTGCGTCATAACCAGGGAAGTGCGCCGCCCAAGAACCAGCTTTACTATGCCGGTGCGGCGTACGGCGTCACGCCTGCTCTGAACCTGATCGGCCAGCTGTATCACCTGCATTACAACGACAATTCGAATAAGGCGTGGTTGGGCGTCCGACCGCAGCACATCTTCCCTTGATGTGTGCGGTCGTTGTTGTAATAAGCCAGCCAGTCGTCCAGATCGCTTTGCAGCTCTTCAATCGAGCGGTAGATCTTGCGCCGGACCGTGACCTGATAAAACTCCTGCAGAATGGTTTTATGGAAACGTTCGCAGATCCCATTAGTCTGCGGATGTCGAACCTTCGTCTTGGTGCGCTCAATGTCATTGAAGGCCAGGTAGAGCTGGTACCCTAGCAGAGCCGCTCCCACAAAGGGCTCGACAGACTATGTTATCCGTTTTGACTAAAAGTTTAAAAATAGAGGTTGCCCCGACAGACGTACCGTCAATCTCCTGATTTTTCTTTTCCATAAAAATCAAGAGATCGACTATAAAGTCTGTCGGGCTGGCCCCGATTTTTCAATTTTTAGTTAGAACCGACAATATAGTCTGTCGAGCCCTTTGCGGGTGCGGCTTGCGGGTGTATTACAAGCAACTGTATATTGAAAGATGACGAATGCCTGAAAAAGGGGGGGCGATTCAGTTTTAGGCTGAAAATGCTGACGCCTTTTTCAGCATTTCATAGAGATTCTGCGCCCCCGGCGAGAACACGCGGCCGGACCGGCGAATAATGCCCAATGTACGCGTGATAGCCGGCTCCTTGAGCGGGATTGCGCGCAGCACGCTTGAGCGATCCGACGGCATCGCGAGTTGCGGCACCACGGCAATGCCGAGCCCGGCCTTCACCATCTCAAGCAACGTTGAAACATGGCGCACTTCAATGAACGAAGCGGGCTGCTTTTCTGACGGTGCCATCGCCATATCCAGCATCATCCGATTACCACTCGATTTGGCCACCGTCATGTAGGGATACTTGCCGATATCCTGCCAATTGACAGCACGCCGGCGCGCCAATGGGTGGTCGGGTAAGCAGGCCATCACAAAACTCTCCTGCATGATCGGTTCGAAGTCGACGCCTTGTTCCCGTGCGCCGAGAAAATTGATGCCGAAATCGGAATCTCCGCGTGCAACATTGTTTAGCACTTCATGTGCGCCTTCGTCCACGATGCGGATGCGAATCAAAGGAAATTGCGCATTGAAGCGCTGCAGGATCGGTGCTAGAAAATTGTGCGCTATCGAAGGCACGCAGGCCACCGTGATTTGCCCAAAATGCGTATAGGAAATGTCGCTGATGTTGTGCAAAGACGTTTCGACGCCATTGAGGATCTCGACTGCCTTGGCAAAAAATTCACGCCCTACCAGAGTTAGCGCCACACGCCGGGTGGTACGTTCAAACAGTTTGACGTTGAGTGCGTCTTCCAGCTTGCCGATGCGGCGTGACAGCGCCGGCTGCGAGATATTCAGCGCCAACGCCGCCGCCCGGAAACCGCCCTGTTCCACAACCGCCACCATGGCTTGCAGGTCGCTTAAATCAAAACGTAGTTGATACATTTTTATTGATACCTTTAACGCATCAAAAGTAAAGATTTATGCATTTTACTTTATCAATAAGGTTCGTGATAATTGTTCGACAAAACCTCAATTGCAGCGCAGTTGCATAAAAAACAGGAGACAAAGAAAGTGCGTGTCAAACAAATAATTTACCGACTGTTCGCTCTCGGCGCAGTCAGTCTAGCCCTGTTGTCCGGCGCGACTCAGGCTGAAGAGATTAACGTGATGATTTCGGGCGGCTTCACTGCGGCCTACAAAGCATTGGCGCCTAAATTCGAGGCGGCTACCGGCAACACCTTGTCTACCGCCTTCGGACCTTCAATGGGCAAGGCGCCGGAGGCTATTCCCAACCGCCTCGAACGTGGCGAATCGGCCGATGTCGTGATCATGGTCGGTTATGCACTGAGCGACCTGATCAAGCTGGGAAAAGTCGACGCCGACAGTCGCGTCGACCTGGCCGATTCCCGCATCGGCATGGCGGTCAAGGCCGGCGCTGCGAAGCCAGACATCAGCACGGTGGAGGGCTTGAAATCAGCCATGCTCAACGCTAAATCGATAGCCTATTCCGACAGCGCAAGCGGCGTCTACATCGAGCGTGAACTGTTCAAGAAGCTGGGCATTGAAGAGCAAGTCAAACCAAAAGCACACATGATCCAGAAAACTCCCGTCGGATCGTTGGTGGCTAGCGGCGAGTTCGAACTAGGCTTCCAGCAGGTAAGCGAAATTCTCCCAGTGCAAGGGATCGACTTTGTCGCCAGGATTCCGGAGCAGGTCCAAAGTATCACCACGTTTTCAGCCGGGATACCGGTCGGCGTCAAACATCCAGACGCCGCTCGCGCACTGATCCGTTACCTGGCCTCGCCCGAGGCGCGCGACGAAGTGATCAAAAGCGGACTGGATCCGAAGCAATAACTCCGCCTGCGCTATTAGCAACGGTATTCGTAGAAATCTGCGCCATGCCCTGGTGTGAGGCGCAAGGCTCCAATCGTTTGTGAGATCAAAATGACAGCCATCGCAGCAGCAACTCCGTCGAAGTTCGGCACGGTCCTCCGTGTCACCAGCGGCAATTTCATGGAAATGTTTGACTTTTTCCTGTTCGGGTTTTACGCCACTTACATTTCCAAAACCTTCTTCCCATCGGGCGACGAATTCGCCTCACTGATGCTGACTTTCATGACCTTCGGCGCCGGTTTTTTGATGCGTCCGCTTGGCGCCATCCTGCTCGGCGCCTACGTCGACCGCGTCGGCCGCCGGCAGGGCCTGATCGTGACCCTGGCCCTGATGGCACTTGGCACCGTTCTGATTGCTTTCGTGCCGGGTTTTGCGACCATCGGTTATCTGGCGCCATTCCTGGTGCTGATCGGCCGCTTGCTACAAGGCTTCTCCGCCGGCGTCGAATTGGGCGGTGTTTCGGTCTATCTGGCTGAGATGGCAACGCCGGGCAACAAGGGCTTCTACGTCAGCTGGCAATCGGCCAGCCAGCAGGTGGCCATCATCGTCGCGGCGGCATTGGGTTACGCACTTAACATATGGCTGACCCCGCTGCAAATCGGTTCCTGGGGCTGGCGTATTCCGTTCTTCATCGGTTGTATGATCGTGCCTGTACTGTTCATGATCCGCCGCTCCCTGCAAGAAACGGAAGAATTCATGAAGCGCAAGCAGCGTCCCAATGCGCGCGCCATTTTCCGTTCGATGCTCGATAACTGGGGCCTGGTGATCACCGGGATGATGCTGGTGGCGATGACCACCGTCTCGTTCTACCTGATCACGGTTTACACACCTACTTTCGGCAAGAACGTACTCAAACTCAGTACTGCCGACAGCCTGATCGTGACTCTGTGCGTTGGTATTTCTAACTTTATTTGGCTGCCGGTCATGGGGGCGTTGTCGGACCGGCTCGGTCGCCGCCCTATCCTGATTTTTTTTACCGCGCTGACCATTCTGAGCGCCTATCCGGCCATGACCTGGCTAACCGGCGCCCCCAGCTTCGAGAAGATGCTGGTCGTCGAGCTGTGGTTGTCGTTCCTGTATGCCAGCTACAACGGGGCTATGGTCGTGGCGCTGACCGAGGTGATGCCGGTCGAGGTGCGCACGGCTGGCTTTTCCCTGGCTTACAGTCTGGCGACAGCGATTTTTGGCGGCTTCACGCCGGCCATCGCCACCGCGTTGATCGAAGCGACGGGCGATAAGGCCGCGCCGGGCTTATGGATGACATTTGCTGCTGTGTGCGGCCTGATCGCAACGTTGGTACTGTACCGCAAACGTAGCGTTAAATATCGGGCAGATTCTGAGGAGCGATGTTCCATCCAAAACGCGTCATAAAGAAGGACCGAGGTCGATTGCTGCAATATATGCAAACACGATCAGCGTTGCTGTAATCGCTAGACGTTCGTTGCAGTGTAGGTGGTAAGCGGCAGAATACTCTGCACCGAATCTTTTGTGCCCATGGCACAAATGGCGTCAGACATCACCTCTACCAGGCGGCGGGCCATCCATTCTTGCGGATGCGAAATGACCATGTCGACCCGGCCATCGATCAGCGCCTGCCGGGTGATCTCGGGCAGGTCGGGGCAGACAGTGACGAGCCGGGTAGTCCGTCGCCTTCTTGCAGAGCCTGAATCACCCCCTCGATCCCGCCGCCTGCCACATAGATGCCGACCTGGTCCGGGTGGCGCTTCAATAAATCCAGAGTGGCCACCTGAGCGAGATGGATGTCCTCCAGGCTGATCAAGATTTCCAGCACCTGAAATTCCGGAGCGTATTCGCGAAAATGGAAGTGAAAGCTAGCAGGCAGATCGCCAAGCTGGAAGCAGAGATCGGGGTTCCACTGCTGGTCCGGCATCGTGCTGTGGAACATGGTCTATCTGGAGCGGGCCGCGAGTGCTTTGGGTATGGTTGGAATAATTCCGGCCACTGGGACAAAGCGCGAGTCTGTCGTCAGGGGGGCTGACCACGATGCCGGCTTGCGGAATTTCCCGCATGATCTCTTCGAAAAGCAGTAACTTACTCTGAGTTGCCCTAAGCGGCTGTACCTTCTTCTAGCAAGGTTCCAGATGGAACACGCCGTCAAAGTCGAGTAACAGGATTATCGGTGCTTGCAAGATCAGGATAGGCGTGTTTGGGCGAAGGGGGTGAGCGCCGGGCATCCAAAATGTCGGGAAGGATGGTGTCGATACAGTCGGCCAACGCCTCAACTTTCTCGCCCACAGTTCTTCCCAGTGGAGTCAAGGAATATTCCACGTGGGGCGGTACAGTCTCATAAGACTTCCGATGAACCAACCCGTGTGCTTCCAGGCGCTTCAAGGTTTGCGATAACATTTTTTCGCTCACGCCGCCGACCATTCTGCGCAGCTCGCTGAAACGTCGAACTTCGCCCATCAGCACGATAAGCAGCAGAATGCCCCAAGGACTCGTGACGTCTTTAAGCATCTCACGACATGGGCATTCAGTTGATGGGAGTCCCTCGCGTCGGACTTGTTCGGAAAAGGACTCAGATGCGATCAGTTTGGTTTGCGTTGCCATCTCCACACTAACCTTTCGGTGCGTACTTACGGAAAGTAAGGTAATGCCTTATTGTAAGTGCCTTACTCAACCAAACCAAGGAATTTGTCATGATAGTTGTTACAGGAGCCACAGGGCAGCTCGGTCGTCTGGTAATTCAGAACCTTCTACGCACGGAACCCGCGTCAAGCATCGTCGCTGTAGTTCGCGATCCAGCGAAGGCGGCCGATCTATCGATTCTCGGTGTTCAAGTCCGTCAGGCTGATTACACGCAGCCAGCGTCGCTTAAGACAGCGCTTGCTGGTGCCGATAAGTTACTACTCATATCTTCGAGCGAGCTCGGACAGCGCGCCTCTCACCACCGCGCCGTAATTGATGCGGCGATTTATTGTGAAGTCAAGTTGATCGGATACACGAGCGTTCTACACGCCAACACATCTCCATTGGGGTTGGCGGATGAACATAACCAAACCGAGGTGATGCTTAAAGCTTCAGCCATTCCATTCGTTCTCTTGCGCAATGGTTGGTACACCGAAAATTACGCGACTTCAATTCCAACGGCGCTGGCTCACGGTGCGCTGATGGGTAGCGCCGGCGACGGACGAATTGCTTCGGCTTCGCGGGCTGACTATGCCGCCGCGGCCGCTTTGACGATGACGCTTCCCGATCAAGCTGGACGGGTCTACGAACTGGCGGGGGATACTGCCTACACCTTGTCGGAGTTCGCGGCCGAAATCTCGCGCCAGTCAGGCAAGGCAGTCAACTACATGAACCTGCCGCGTGCGGATTACAAAGCGGCGCTGGTGGGCTTTGGTCTGCCCGAACCAATCGCGGATCTGCTCGCAGATTCTGACAGCGGCGCTTCGCAAGGTGGCCTTTTCGACGATAAGCGCCAGCTCAGCACATTGATCGGCCGACCAACAACGCCGATGGCTGAAACGATTGCAGCGGAACTTAAGGCGTAGACAATTGTTGGCACATTGCCGCCAAGCCCATGCTTTGTCAACCAACGGGATGCGCCGCGTTGCGCTGAGCTGTTGGTTGACTCGGCCTCTGCAGCGTCGAAGTTTGGCTGATGACCAATTGATTAATTTAGCTGGCCGTGTCAACGATCAGTTGTATGTTTTTCACAGGAGGTTCCAATGGGTATTCGATTTCTCAAGATCGCGGTGATCTATCTATTCGTCGGCGCGTTACTAGGCGGTTATATGGGGGCGACCGAAAATTTTGCATTGTCCCCACTCCATGCTCATCTCGCTTTGCTAGGCTGGGCTTCGCTCGCAATAGCGGGTTTGATTTATCACCTTTACCCGGCTGCAACGTTGACGCTGCTCGCGCGAATTCATTTCTGGTTGCACAACATCGGCCTGCCATTTTTCATGCTCGGCCTCGGCTTGGTGCTTACCGGTCATACAGCTGCAACTCCAATCGTATCCATCTCTGCCAGCATCGTCATTATTGGCCTGGCGGCGTTCACCGCAAACGTTCTTATGAACGTGAAGGCTACGGCCGGCCGACAGTAATCTGGTGAAGAATCGCATCGTCATATTTACCCCAGGAGTTGACCTTGGAAAATTACATTTTTAATTCTAAATTAAGGAGAAATTAACAATGAAATACGGAATAGTGGGTGCCACCGGATTAACAGGGCTTGAGATTCTCAAACAGCTTCCCTCCCATGACGTTTCGGTATTTGTAAGGCAACCTGACAAATTACCTAAAGAAATGACGTTGGAGGTTATTCGCGGCGAAGTTTCGGATCAAGAAGCCCTGACGGCATGGGCGTCAAAACAAGAAACCGTGTTTTTTGCCCTGGGCCATCCCATGTCTTGGAATCTTGTCCGATACAATATTGGCCTCTCGCGAGACTACCCAATTAAGGGAATTTTAAAGGATTCGCTTTTGGCCGTTATGAAAGGAAAGCCAAAACGAATCATCTACATGAGTGCCTACGGCACTCATGAGACTCGATCCGATTTGCCATTTGTGGTTGGAAAAATATTTTTGCCAATATTTATTGGTGAGACTTACCGCGATCATGAAGAGGCTGAAACACTTTTAAGATCCTACTCCGAAGAATGGGTGGTAGTGCGCCCTGCTCAATTGACGAACGATGCTGCCCGCAAGCAGTACCGCACGGAAGCAAAATTAAATCCTTGGGGTACCGGAAAAATTTCGCGAGCAGACGTTGCTCATTTTATGATTCGCTCGGCTAAAGATACTTCATGGATCGGTCAAAAGGTCGGGCTATCTTATTAACTCGCTATATTTTTTATAGAGATAATTGACATGAGCCTGCGCACTTCGCTGATCATTTTACTGCTCCCCCTATCCGCAGCCGCCACCGAACCGATACAACTGGCTGTCGACATGCGCGACGTGCCACGCAAGATCATTCACGCTACACTGACCATTCCAGTGCAGCCTGGGACTTTGACGCTGGCTTATCCGAAGTGGATGCCGAATGCGCATGAGGTGGCACCGATCGCTCAGCAGGTCGGGCTGACGATCAGCGCCAACGGCAAGCAGCTCGCTTGGCGGCGCGATCCGCTTGACCTCTACGCCTACCGCATCACGGTTCCCAACGGTGCGCACAGCATCGAAGTCCGGACCGATTTTATCACCGCGTCGGCGGGAGGAACGGCCGGAGGCTCGACCAGCGACAAGTTGGCGTTGCTGAGCTGGAACGACGTGCTGCTTTATCCTTACGTCGGCCCAGCCACGCGCGTGGACCGCATCAAAATAACGCCGTCGCTGTTGCTTCCCGCGGGATGGCGGCATGCCAGCTCACTGCATCCAGCTGACAATGCCGCCGTCGGCACTACCGGCCCGATCGCATTCCAGACAGTGTCATTGGAACAGCTGGTCGATTCGCCTCTGATCACAGGCCGTTACTTCCGTGAGGTGCCGCTGGCGTTGGGAATCACTCCTCCCCACTATCTCGACATGGTGGCCGATGCGCCGGAGAACCTGGAAGTCAATCAGGCCTACATTGACAAGCTGTCCGAACTGATAAGCCAAAGCAGTAAAATGTTCCGCAGCCACCACTACGATGCCTTCCGCATGCTCGTCACCCTGTCGGACGAGATCGAAGGACACGCAGCCGACCATCACCAGTCGCTAGATAATCGCCGCCCCGCGCGATTTCTGACCGATGAAGGAATGATGTCGCGCTATGCTAATTTTATGCCGCATGATTTGGTCCATAGCTGGAACGGTAAATACCGCCGGCCCGACGGCATGACCACGCCGAACTTCCAAGTGCCGGTCGACAACAGCGGCTTGTGGGCCTACGAAGGACTGACCGATTATCTGGGTGCCGTGCTCACGGCCCGTGCCGGCCTTTGGAACCGTGAACAATACCTCGGCATGCTGGGCGCAAGCGCAGCCCTCTTCAGTCACCGTAGCGGACGCCAGTGGCGCGATCTGCAAGACACAGCGGTGGCGGCTATGGCTTTGTGGGACAAAGGCGGCGGCGCCTACGACAACTGGCGTCGCAACGGTTTCGAGTTTTACGGCGAGGGCGCCCTGATATGGCTAGATGTGGATGTCACAATGCGCAATCGCAGCGACGGCCGCAAATCGCTGGACGACTTCCTGGCGATGTTCAACGCTGGCGCCAATCTTGGCGCGCAAGTGAAGCCTTACTCCTTCGCCCAATTGGTCGCCGCGCTGAACAGCGTGGTGCCGAACGACTGGGCGAGCTTTCTCAACGAGCGCCTACATTCGCACAGCGGTGACGGTCCGATGGGTGGCATCACCGGCAGCGGCTACCGGCTGGTGTACCGAGACCGGCCCAGCGACTGGTCCAAGTCTAACGGCACCAAGGCATTTGAATATTCGATCGGCTTGAATATCAGCGGCGCCGGTGTGGTTGGCGACGTCCTTCCTGATAGCGCTGGTGCCAAGGCGGGCTTCGTGCCTGGCATGTCGATCACCGCAGTCAATGGGCAGCCGTACAGCAACGCCGTTATGCAGGAGGCGATACGGGATGCGAAAACCAGCATCGCCGCCATCGAAGTTTCGTTGCGGGCCGCGGCACCGCTGCTATTGGACTATCACGACGGCGAACGTTTTCCGGCACTGGAACGTGTGCCCGGAACTCCGGATCGGTTGTCCGAGATCCTGCAGGCGCGCTGACATGTTGGGCTAGTCGTATCACTCTGTTTCAGTACTGCCCCAAAAACTTAGATTGTTCTTTGATTTACACGCTTGCTCAGTGCTTCGGCGGTTTCTTTATGCATCTTTAATTTCCGTCGAACGAGAAACGATAATGCCAAAGTTACCAAACGTATTGCTAAAATAATACGCGAACTGGTGAAAGTCGTCTGCCTGTAGTTCCGAATAATTCTTGCATTCCCATACAACCTGCATAGCACCGTGCTTCGATCTTATGACCTCCCAGAAGCCGCTTACTGCACGATTTGATGCAACCCAATCACGGATGGTGCTGCCGTCATTCATTCTTATCCCTGAATCCAGGACAGGTTTTGCAGAGTAACTGGAGCAGTTCATCGCGATTAATCATTTGCTTTCGCTTTATCTTGCTTAACCCAAAAATTGAATGACCGGTGTTGGCTGTGGATTCAACGACTGAATCCGCCATCAGCAGGCTATCTGCGCACAGCGATACTGACGAATATGGACTCGGCATGGCAAAATGCGCAAGGATCGCCTGGCTCACAGAGTTAAACAGCAAACCATCCTGTTGGATACTGGCCGCAAATGAAGTCGACAAACGCCCGCACTTTCGGGCTCTGCAGCCGGCGCGACGTGTAGAGGATCCAGAGTTCGACCTCCTCGCCGACCATTCCCCAAGTCGTCAGTCTGCCCTCGTCGACCAGGCCTTGTGCCAAGGATTGCGGCAGCAGCGCCACGCCGGCGCCGGCCGCGGCGGCATCGCGCACCATCAGTAACGACGACAGGCGCAGGACCGGCCGCGGCTCCACCACCAGCTTGCGGTCGGTAGCGGACCACAGGTCGCCGTCGCGGTAGGTTGGCATGACTACCGCTGGCGTAGAGACGGGCTTGGCGGCTCGTCCACCCGGGGCGCGCAGCGATGGGGCGGCGGCGAGAACCAGCCGGTCTCTGGCGAAGCACCTGCCTACCAGAACGCTGTCCTTGCGCGGGTTGATACGGATGGTGACGTCGAAGTGTTCCTCCACCAAGTCAACCAATCGGTCTTCAGCCACGGCCTCGACCTCCACCTCCGGATAGCTCGCCTGAAACCTGGCGAGTATTCCTCCCAGTGCCATCTGCGAAAAGACCAGGGGCGCCGCGATGCGCAGTCGCCCGCGCGGCTTGTCCACACCTTCCCGGGCCTCGGCCAGCGCCTCAGCGAGTTCGCGCATCGGTGCCTCGGAGCGCTTCAGCAGGAGTCGTCCCGCCTCCGTCAACTCAAGATTGCGCGCGCCCCGTTCGATGAGGCGCACGCCCAGCGCTTCCTCGAATTCGGCGATCCGGCGCGACAAGGTCGCCTTTGAGCGCCCGCTCGCGCGGCTGGCGCGGCCGAACCCGCCGTGCGTCGCCACCAATTGGAAATCTGCCAGCGCGTTAATGTCCATGTCGTCTCAATATCAATACAGTGTGTCTATATTTTATGGTCTTTGTTTTGAATATGAAACACATTATTGTTAGGTCCGTACCCAACCACAAGGAGTTGTCATGAAAAAGATTCGTGCTTTGCAGCTGATGCAGTATGGCGGTCCCGACGCCGCCAGGATTTCCCTCATCGAGGCGCCGGTCGCGGGCGCCGGCCAGGTCGTGGTGCGCGTGCACGCCGCCGGCGTCAACGGGCTGGACTGGAAGGTCCGCGAAGGCTACGTCAGGGACGCCTTCCCTCTGGTGTTGCCGACCGTGCTGGGCATCGAGCTGGCCGGCGTGGTCGAGCAAGTTGGCCCCGGCGTCACCCGCTTCACCAAGGGTGATCGCGTGATGGGGCCGCTCGGCGGGCTGGGCGCCTATGCCGAGCTGGCGGCTGTGGATGCAGCCAACCTCGCTCCCATGCCCGCGTCAATGAGCTTCACCGACGCCGCGGCACTACCGGTGGCGGCCGTCTCCGCATGGCAAAGCCTGCACTTCGCCGGGCCCGTCCACGCCGGACAGCGCATCCTGATCCATGGCGCGGCCGGCGGGCTGGGCGGCTTCGCGGTGCAGTTCGCGCGCCGCGCCGGCGCCGAGGTGTTCACCACTGCGCTGACCCGCGATTTCGACTACGTGCTCGGCCTGGGCGCCGACCATGCAATCGATTACCAGACCGGCCAGTTCGAGGCCGCTGTCAGTAACATTGACCTGGTGCTCGACTACGTCGGCGCAGACACCCTCGCTCGCTCCTGGCAGGTGCTCTCTGCCAACGGCGCCATCGTCAGCACTGCCTCCCCGGCGATCCTGCAGAGCACTCCCGCTGGCTGCCGCGGCCTGTGGTTCATGAACAAGCCCGACGCCGAGCGGCTACAGGAGATCGCCGTAGACGTCGCGCACGGTCGCCTGCAATCTCGGATCGACGCCGTCGTTCCCTTCGATGATCTGCCCGCCGCGATCGAGCGCAACCGCACCCGACCGCAACTCGGCAAGACCGTCGTCGCCTTCTCCCTCTGATTCATCCATCCGCATCCATTCATAAAGGAAATACGACATGAGCATCCTGATTACCGGTGCCTCTGGCACCATCGGCTCCCTGATCCTGCAACGCCTGGCGTCGGCCAACGTCGAACTCAAGGCCTTGGTTCGCACGCCCGGCAAGGCCGTGCTACCCGACGGCGTGACCGAGGTCGTGGGCGACATGAGCAGCCCTAAATCCATGCGCGCGGCGCTGTCGTCGGTGCGCACCCTGTTCCTGCTCAACGCGGTGACGCCAGATGAAGTGACGCAAGCGCTGATGACGCTGAATCTGGCCAAGGAGGCGGGAATCGAACGCATCGTCTACCTCTCGGTAATCCACGCCGATCTCTACACAAATGTTCCGCACTTCACGGGCAAGCACACAGTTGAGCGGATGATCGAGAGCCTGGAGCTGCCGGCGACCATCCTGCGGCCAGCCTATTTCATGCAGAACGACGAGCGCATCAAGTCCGTGATCGAAGGCTATGGCATCTACCCGATGCCGATCGGCGAGGCCGGAGTGGAAATGATCGATGTGCGCGACATCGCTGACATCGCGGCGGCCGAGCTGTTGGCGCGCCATCACACGACACATGCGCTACCGCGCCGCACGCTCGAACTGGTGGGGCCCGAGATCCTGACCGGACCGGTGGCCGCCGGTGTGTGGGGCGAGGAGCTTCACCGCGAGATTCACTACGGCGGAGATAGCCTGGACGGTTTCGAGCAGCAATTGGCGGCCTATGGCCCCGACTGGATGGCCTATGACATGCGCCTGATGATGGGACGCATCCAGACCATCGGCATGCATGCCGCACCAGGCGTAGTGGAGGTGCTGGAGAAGATGCTGGGGCGTCCGCTGCGAAATTATCGTGATGCGGTCCGTGATCTGCTGAAGCAGGATTAGAGATACCAGCTTCAGCATGGCATCGACGGCTTCAACCTCTACCGATACATCAGAGGTCAAACCATGTCGGTCGAGCATTCGGCGCAATGCGTAATGCGGAGGAAATGTAACTAAGGGGACCTTCTGCGTCGCCAAATTGACCGATTTTTGCCTGGAAATAGGAGACGATTCGTGAACAATCAGCATCATCGTTTCTTCGAACAACGGTGTGATTTTTACCGCATCGGTTGCTACTGCGGTGTCGTAGACAAAGCCTATCTCTGCCTTCCCTCCTTCAACGAGATCGACTACCTCTGGTGAACTCCGAACGACTACTGAAATATTTACCAAGGGCCGCTGGCTCATAAAGCTCGCCACTACGTCTCCCATGAAGTAGTAGCTCAGAGTGTGAATAGTAGCGACCTTTATATTTCCACCAGTCACGCCTTGCTCGTTGCGAAGTTGTTTTACTACGTCATCAATGACCTCATAGGCCGGACGTACAGCATCTCTTAACGTACGCCGGCCTCGGTTAACTTAATTCCTCTCCCGTTTCTATCAAATAGTGGATTTCCAATTGCCGTCCCCAGACTAGCCAATGTACGGCTCAAACTGGATTGACTCATATCCAACAGATTTGCAGCTTCGGATAGGGTCGGGCAACGACAGATTTCGAGGAATAACCGTATTTTGTGGTCAGAATGCTTCATATACAATCCATCATAACTTGGAGATGTTTTGCTGGAGACGATTGCGGCATGCTACCAATAGAGTGCTGCATAGCTTGTATTGATGCCGCTACTGGCAATCACGAAAACAACCGCCGGTGTTGGAAGCAACTAATAACTGTGAGTCATACTGGATTTCGGACTGATTTCTAAGGACAGTGCATTTGATGAATCGGGAGGGCATGCTGCCTCGTGAGGCCTTTAGACCTCACGCCCTGCCAGTGACAAGAAGGCGCCAAGCCCCAGCATTGTTACGCCTGATACCCTGGTGAGTAGTCGAGCGCGAGCAGCGCGCGCGGCGCCTGACTTGAGTAAGCGATCAGCTGCGAAAACCGCGATGACATCGACCATCGTGTTAAGGATGACGCAAATGCTGCCAAGTGTCATCAACTGTGGGACCAAGGGTTTGCCTGGTGAGACAAACTGAGGCAGAAACGCCAGAAAGAAAAGCGCTGTCTTGACGTTTAACGTCTCAACAACGATTCCCTCGTAAAGTGACCGGCGCGTCCCCTGAGAAGTAACCGGCTCCACGGTGAGCGCCTGATCCTTGCGCAGAAGCAGACGAATGCCCATGTGCACGAGATAGGCGGCACCAAGGTACTTGACCAGGTTGTAAGCCACGGCTGACTGAGCAATTATCAGGGACAGGCCGAGCGCCGCCGCAAAAACGTGGAGCATTCCGCCGATTCCGGTGCCGAAACATGAGGCCAAGCCTTCTGCGCGACCGCCAGCGACCGTGCGCGCGACGACGTAAGCAATGCCAGGACCAGGGGTGATGGCAAGGACCACGGCGGCGAGTACGAAGGCAAGGAATGACATGGTGTTAGCGTCTTTCAGGTGAGGGTCAGCGTCGGCCGACGCATGAGGTCTGATTACAAATAGGTAGAAAATTTATGCCGGCTTGGCGTCAGCACAAGCCAGCATGGCGTCGCCGATCACACGATCACCTTGGGCCTTGAGCGTCTCGCCGGCGCTGCGGATATCACGCACTTCCTTGTTCTGGCTCAGTTTTGACTTGCCGACAAGGCGCGTGATTTCAATTTCCAGGCCCACGATAGCCTTGAGCATCGTGTCAATGTACTCCTTGGAGCTGTCCGTCATCTTCCACGGCGTCGGCTGTGACGCTTCGTGGGTTCGGGTCAGGCGGGCAACCAGGCCGCGCACGAAGCGCTCATCGTCGCGGATGGTGATGCGTCCGTAGGCATGAGCCACCACGTAATTCCAGGTGGGTACCTGCTTGTGGAACTCATGCTTGGACGGATACCAAGTGGGCGACACATACGCATCGGCGACCCGAAAGACCACTAGTACCTCATCACCATTGGATACGTCCTGCCACACCGGATTGGCGCGCGCCACATGGGCATGCAGCACACCCATCTCGCCCTGCTGGGGATCGAGTTCAAAAGGAATATGGTTGGCATCCAGTCCACTTGCGCCGTGCGTGAACAGTATTCCAAAAGGATGGTGCTTGATGAGGTCATGCAGCACTTCTGTACGAGATTCATCGAAATGGTTGGGTACATACATATCAGTTCTCCCGGTCTTAACCCTGATTGAAACGCATATGTCTTTGCAGGCAGTTATCTGATGTGGATTATCGCTATTTGCTGGATTACTATATAGGTCCACAATTGAACAATTTCAGTAGGCCAGAATAATATGCCACGACGTCCCCAAGCTGTGGATTTGCCGCCCATTAGCGGCATAGACCGTAGCAGCGGGCATCTTGGCCGGCAATTGACGCACGCTCTGCGCGAGGCAATACGTAGCGGCAACTTGAAGCCTGGCGATCTTCTGCCTTCGAGCCGTCAGCTAGCCGCCGCGCTCGATATCGCGCGCGGCACCGTCATGGAGGCGTACGAACAGCTGATCGCCGAGGGATTTCTCGATGCACAACCGAGGGCGGGCACACGAGTCGCTTCCGCGTTGGCCCAATCGCGGTCCGCGGTCAGCGGTTCGCAAAAGCCGGCGGCAAACCCGACGCCCGCTTCACTTCCTGCGCCTGCAGCCGCCTTCGCCAAAGTCGCGGAGCAATTTAAGCCGCTCCCACCGGTACCCTTTGCCGTTTCCGTTCCCACCGGCCCGGCAGCGCCCGATGCAGCGTGGCGACGACTCGGCAACCGCATTCGCGCCCGAGGACCAGGTGCGCCCTCGGGCTATGATGATCCTCAAGGTGTCAAGGCATTGCGGGAAGCCGTGGCCGAGTATGTGAGGAGGTCGCGCTCGGTGCAGTGCAATGCTGAACAAGTCATCATCACGACGGGAACCCAGCAAGGCTTGTACGTCGCCTGCCAAGTGCTGCTGGGCGCCGCCGACATCGCATGGGTGGAAGACCCCGCCTATCGGGGCATTACGGGAATTCTCGAAAGCACGGGGCGGCAGGATCGCATGGTGCGCGTTCCGGTTGACGCTGCCGGCATCGATGTCGACGCAGGCGTGGCAATGGCAAAGGATGCGCGTGCTGCATTCGTCACGCCTTCGCATCAATATCCGTTGGGAATGCCGATGAGCATGGGGCGCAGGAATGCACTGCTGGCTTGGGCGCGGAAGAGCGGGGCTTGGATCGTAGAGGACGACTACGACAGCGAACTGCGCTATGCCGGACATCCGTTTCCTTCGCTGCAGGGGCTGGCGCCGGATCGCGTCGTCTACCTCGGCACCTTCAGCAAGATCCTGTTTCCGTCGCTGCGCCTTGGCTATGCCATCGTTCCTGACGCTTTGGTAGCAGCCTTCTGCGGTGCGCGCGTTCTGATGGACAGGCACACGCCAAGCGCCGACCAGCACGTCCTCGCCGCTTTCATCACCGAAGGCCATCTGGATCGGCATATCCGACGCATTCGCGGTGTGTACGCTGACCGTCGAAGCCAGCTGTTAGGCATGCTCGAGCGATGGATTCCCAAGAATCTTGGATGGCTGCAGCCTAGCGATCAGGGCATGCACCTGGTGCTCTGGCTAGCGGACGGTATCGACGACGTTTTGCTGGCGTCACGCGCCGTGGAGGCTGGAGTCGCTGTGCGGGCAGTGTCTCCAATGTATTCGGAAGGCAATGGCCGCTCAGGACTCGTCCTCGGTTTAGGTGGCTTCAGCAACGAGCAGATGGAGGCAGCAGTTCGGATCCTTGCTGCAATCATCATGTCAATGAGAAAGACCAAGCCGCGCCTACAGACTACCTCGTGAAGGCTTCGTCCAGGGATTCTTCTCCTTGATGCTTGAGACCGTAGTATTGCTTGATCGCGGTAGTATTGGCCAAGTGCAGCGAGTAACCAGTGTCAATCAAACCATCAACAAGCCAATACCAGTTATAAGTCGACTCCACGACAACACCAGATAATTCCGCTCGGTATGGCCTCAGCGCCGTACAAATTTCAGTCAAATTATTGGGCAAACGCCTGGAATATAGGACCCGATCGTCGTCATCGTTGATGACGACGAAACAATTGTTTGAATGAAGGTCTATCCTGCAAAATAACATGCCGTTCTCCTTTATAAAGTTGGGTTCGCACCATGACTTTATCGCTCGGCGTTCGCGAGGGAGGACGGCTAGATGATTATCAATTTTGGATGCAAATTAACACTTCTCCTTCATACGTGTCCATGTGGGTTAACGTGGGCACGTACGCATGGAGTTCGTCAAAGAAGGGGTGACGAACTTCTCAAGCGCAAGGACGGCAGCAAAGTGACGATGCTGGCATGGCTACGCTAGTCGGCCGTCAAGCCAAATCTCGACACATGCTCGAACACATCGAGCGCCTCAAGGCTTGGCAGGCGCTTGACCTGCCCGCAGGCATCGAGCGACAAGTTCACCAGATCTACTACGCCTGCACGCAATGGCGCACACTGTCATCAATGGTGCGCGACTGGTTGTGCCACGCGAAGCAACGAGTATTGGGAGGCCGCCGACGAACTGGTTTCTGAATTCAAAGACTGGTCCCTGGCATTTGCGGTTTTTTCCCGCCAGTTGGAACCTTTGGTCGACTTATTCCCACAAGAAGGAGGTGCCGCCTGATAGCTTCGCCGACAGGTCGGAGTACGAGCAAGCGTACCAAGAAACCTCTCCAGAGCAAGAATGAGGGTCCGTACTTGCTGCCTTAGGCGGAGTTCTGGCTGGAGGCCTTCATCAGATTGGTTCGCAGGTTGACGATAGCTTTTTGCAGCACACGGAATTCCTCCGGCGCCAGGCCGGATGCCTTGGCCGTCACCTCGCGGAAGGCGAAGGCCTTTTCCCTTAGTTCCCTCCCCGTTTCAGTAAGCGACACGAGCACGCTGCGCTCGTCCTCGCTGTCGCGCTCCCGGCGCACATAGCCCATCGCTTCCAACCGCTTCAGCATAGGCGTCATCGTGCTCGGTTCCAGGAACAGCTTTTCGCTCAGCCCCTTGACGGTCTGGTTGTCCTCTTCCCAAAGGCAAATGATGGTGACGTATTGCGGGTAAGTGAGCCCGAGCTTTTCCAGCACAGGTTTATAGACGCGCGAATAAGCGAGGTTGGTCGAATAGACGGCAAAGCACATGAAGTCGCCGAGCCTGGCAATGTCTTTGCTGGGATTGGATTTATTGCTCATTTAATATCTTTCAAAATTTATTTATCGAAATAATGATTATCGTACTTGAAAATTGCGGCGAGCTCAGATATATTTATCTTCACAATAATTATGACGATAACTAATTATTGCTACTAGCCACATCGTATCGATTGCAACAAGAGCCCGAAAACCACCCGACCATTACTGGAGAAAGCAAATGCACCAATACATCAACAACCATCGCCGCCTCGTCCTTACCACTGTCGCGTTCGCCCTTGCCGGCGCTCAGTTCGCATTGCCAGGAACAGCCAAAGCACAATCCGCAAGCGCAGTGGCGAACGTGACTGCAACGGCAAACCACGGACTGGCTAGCTTCAAGTCCATCAAGCAGATCAACGCCGGTGACCTCAACGTCGGCTACGTTGACGAAGGCCCGGCCAACGGCCCGGTAGTCATCCTGCTGCACGGCTGGCCGTATGACATCAACAGCTTTATCGACGTCGTGCCCCTGCTGACCAGCGCCGGCTATCGCGTGATCGTGCCGCACCTGCGCGGCTACGGCACCACGCGTTTCCTCGACCCCAATGCAGTGCGCAACGGCCAGCCGGCGGCGCTTGCCTCCGACGTCGTCGCGCTGATGGATGCGCTGAAAATAGACAAGGCCGTCCTCGCCGGTTACGACTGGGGTGCTCGCACAGCCGATATCGTTGCTGCGCTGTGGCCGCAACGCGTCAAGGGCCTGGTTTCCGTCAGCGGGTATTTGATCGGCAGCCAGGAAGCCGGCAAGCAAGTCTTGCCGCCGAACGCCGAGCAGCAATGGTGGTACCAGTTTTACTTCGCTACTGAGCGAGGCCGCGCCGGCTACGAAAAGAACCGCCACGATTTCGCCAAGCTCATCTGGCAAACAGCGTCGCCGCAATGGCGCTTCGACGATGCCACTTTCGACCGCAGTGCCGCGAATCTGGAAAATCCGGACCATGTAGCAGTAACCATCCACAATTATCGCTGGCGCCTCGGCCTGGCAAATGGCGAAGCGAAATACAACGAACTGGAAGCACGGTTGGCGAAGTTCCCGTCCATTGCGGTGCCGGCCATCACCATGGAAGGCGATGCCAACGGTGCGCCTCACCCTGAGGCTGCGGCATACGCCAAGCGTTTCACCGGCAAGTATAAGCATGAGCTTGTCACCGGTGGCATCGGCCATAACCTGCCGCAAGAAGCACCACGCGCATTCGCGGATGCCGTGATCGAAGTCGATCATTTCTGATGATGATCGGGATGGCATCCTGCCTGCAGGTGCCAACGCTCAATGGCATTCACCCATTCATCCGCAGCATGTCATTGCAGTTTTGCATCATTCAATCACTTGAAAGGAAACATCATGAGCAAGATCGAAAAAGTTCTCTATACCGGTAGGACGCACACCACCGGCGGCCGCGACGGCGCCGCGCAAAGCGACGATGGCCGTCTCGACATCAAGTTGTCCCCTCCTGGCAGCCATGCAGCTGGTACCAACCCTGAGCAGCTCTTCGCCGCCGGCTGGTCGGCCTGCTTCATAGGCGCCATGGGGCGGGCCGCCAAGGACAAGAATCTCTCCCTGCCAGCCGGTACCGCCGTCGATGCCGAAGTCGACCTCGGCACTGGAAACGATGGCTTCCTCTTGCAGGCACGCCTCAAAGTAAATCTGCCCGGCCTGCCAGGCGATGCTGCACAAGACTTGATCGATGCCGCACATCAGATCTGCCCATACTCGAAAATGACTCGCGGCAACATCGAAGTGAGTGTCACCCTGGCCTGAGGCAATTTCGACCTATCCCAATAAGGAAACCAACATGACTGCCAAGAAACTATTGATCTCCATTGCCGCTTCCGCATCGTTTGCTGCCGTCCTGCCGCTGGCGCATGCCGAAGCGCCCATTACCTCGATCCAGGGCACGATCGCCAGGCCCACCGTAGTGCTGATCCACGGCGCCTTCGCCGATTCCAGTAGCTGGGATGGCGTGGCGAAGAAACTGACTGCTCATGGCTATCCTGTGCTGAGCGTCGCCAACCCGCTGCGCGGCATCGCCAATGATGCGCAATATGCAGCCAGCGTGATCGGTGCCGTCAAGGGACCGCTGGTTCTTGTCGGTCACTCCTACGGCGGCATGGTCATTTCCAAGGCTGCCGAAGGTAATCCCGAAGTAAAGGCGCTGGTCTATGTGGCCGCATTTGCGCCCGAGCAGGGCGAAACAGTCGCCGGCCTGGCAGGCAAATTCCCCGGCGGTACACTCGGCGATGCGCTTGCCGATCCTGTCACCTTAGCCGACGGCGGCAAGGATCTTTACATCAGACAGGACAAGTTCGCTCAGCAGTTTGCTGCAGACGTGCCGCCGCGACAGGCCGCGCTGATGGCCGCCGGCCAGCGTCCGGTGACTGTCGCTGCACTCAATGAGGCATCGAACGGTGCTGCCTGGAAGCAGCTGCCCTCTTATTTCGTGTATGGCACTGCCGACAAGAACATTCCTGTCGAGGCTTTGCGCTTTATGGCCAAGCGCGCCAGCGCGAAGGATGTCGTCGAAGTGAAAGGTGCTTCTCACGTACTCATGGTCTCCCGGCCGGATGTAGTGGCGAAGGTGATTGAAGAAGCCGCCGGCAACAAGTAGTTAATCCGTCACGATGCTCCTGCTTTGCTTGCGCTTTTTGGCGGTTTCAGGCAGTCAGGCAAAGGCAGGGAGTTTGACATGTTCGATCTTGAGGTGTTTCAGGAACTGATAGCCATCAGTCGTAACGTAAATGAAAAGGAATTTCTTATGCTGCTTTTCACCACCTCCCTGTTTCGAAAGCGCTTGCATCGCTGGTTCGTCCGCAGCGCTCTCATCGCACTCGGCCTTGGTGTTGCGATGTTCACGAACATCTCCGCCGCCGAGACAGGAGACAAAGCAATGAAATCGTACGGTAGCGATTTGCCGGTGCTTGGACATCTTCCTTCTCTCAGCGGCGCGTCGGCGTGGTTGAATTCGCCGCCGCTCGACTCCGCACAGTTACGCGGTAAGGTGGTGCTGGTCGATTTCTGGACATATTCCTGCATCAACTGCATCCGCACGCTTCCGCATGTGCGTGCCTGGGCAGAGAAATACCGCGATCGAGGTCTGGTCGTGATTGGCGTACACACACCTGAATTTGGTTTCGAAAAAGACACTGCGAATATCGGGAAGGCGATAGTGCGCTTCAAGATCGATTACCCGATTGCAGTCGACAGCGAACATCAAATCTGGAACGCATTCCATAACAACGCATGGCCGGTTTTTTACTTCGCCGATGCGCAGGGGCGAGTCAGGGCGCGCCTCGCCGGCGAAGGCAGCTACGAAAAGGCAGAGACGATCATCCAGTCGCTATTGGCCGAAGCTGGCAAGGCCGATGCCGCGGGCGCGCGAACGACACCACAAGCCAGCGCCGAGCAAGTAGCGCCCGATATCGCGCATCTGCGCTCCGGTGAAACTTACGTCGGTTACGAGCAAGCATCGAATTTCGCCTCGCACAGCGGATTGAAAAGAGATGCTGCCTACGACTACGTCATGAAGGTGCCGCATTTGAACGAGTGGAGTCTTGCAGGCAACTGGACCGTCGGCGCAGAACGTGCGAATCTGAACCGGGCCGGCGGTAGTGTTACGTACCGCTTCAACGCGCGCGACTTGCATCTGGTTCTTGGGCCTCGCGCGGACGGCAGACCAGTACGTTTTCAAGTCAAGATTGATGGTCATGCACCTCGCGCGGATCACGGCTCCGATACCGATGCGGAAGGCAACGGTATCGTCACCGAGTCACGCCTTTACCAACTTGTGCGCCAGTTTGGCAAGGTGAAGGAATCCACCTTCGAAATTCGTTTTCTCGATGCAGGCGTCGGCGCATTTGCCTTCACTTTTGGCTGATTGCACGGTTGACGCCGAAGACCCTCCTGGGGGATACCTTTGGTTGAACATTGGTTAAAGTCAATTACCGATATGGATCTTCGGTGTTACGGACATACCTACTCGCAGCTTCGCCGCCACAGGCTGGCCGGGATTGATGCGAATGCGTACAGGCAAGCGCTGGACGATCTTCGTGAAGTTGCCGGTAGTCTAGAAGAGGCCCAAATCGGATAAATTTACCGCCATCATGGATGTCAAGGCAGTGCACGTTTTAACTGCCGGGGAAAAACAGCAGCTGCTTTATTCGACACAAATACCAAAAATAAAATGTCCTGCGTGACCTGTCATCTTAAGTTTGGGTCAGCGCGACTTTGGAAGTCGCAAGGCATCGACAACAAGTGACAGCGCAGATGAGGAGCGGCGACTTGCATAGTAGAGGTGATATCCGGGGAAGGTGATCTCCCACTCATCGAGAGTCGTCACGAGCCTCCCTGCAGCGAGATGCTCACGGACCATGTCGTCCGGCAGCCACGCCAGCCCATTCCCCGGCTACTGCGGCATCGGCCATTAAGTCGCTCCGGTTAAACATGAGGCGGCCCTCGACGTTGGCGGTAGTAATTCGCTCGCCATGCTTGAATTCCCAGGCAAGCAAACCACCGTATGTCGGTAGGCGCAAACCGATACAGTCGTGCTCGCTCAGTTCCTGCGGCGTCTACGGCGGCGGATTGCGTTTGAAATAAGCAGGACTTCCTACGACAACCATGCGCATGTCCGGCGCAATGCGCAACGCAATCATGTTTTTGGCAACGTCGCCGCCAAGGCGAATGCCGATGTCGAAGCGCTCCGCCACGATATCGACAAATCGATTGTCACTGCTGATCTCGATCTTGATTTCGGGATAGTTTGGCAGCCACGGCAAAAGTCTCGGCCAAACGATTGACCGTACCGCGTGTTCGGTCGCAGTGATCCGAACAGTGCCAACGGGCCTGCCGCGCATGTTGCCGAGAACTGCCAACTCGGCTTCGATCTCGGCCAGCCGGGGCTCGACAATTCGGAACAACTGCTCGCCCGCCTCCGTGGGTGCAACGCTTCGCGTCGTGCGGTTGAGCAGTTTTAGATCAAGCCTATGCTCCAGCGATCGGACTGTTTGGCTGAGGGCGGACTGTGTAACGCCGATCTGAGCGGCTGAGGTAGGCAAAATACAGCCAATTCGTCGTTATTAGGAAGGCGTTCTGCGAAGCGCTCGGCATGAAATTTAGAGAAAAACAATGGGAATTTGTTAGAAGTTTTTTTAGGAAATGTGTAGTAATTCCCCGTGCTATAACCTTCACGTCTGTAGATTTGCGTACTGGATTGGCCAACTTTTGTGGCTGGCGATGATCCAGCAAGGTGGCTGAAAATACGCGCGGCACTCGGTGCCTCAAGTGAAACCATGGGTCAGCGTACATTGCAAAAATGGGGCGCAATTCCACACGCTCCATGTGATCTGCTTTTCCCTGCAGCGGAATTCTAATGCGTCTACATCCGGCGAGATTGGGAATAGTCATCCTGTACTAGGCAACACTACCGTTACGCCCCTAACGGGAGCGACGACTGCGCTGAGGCGGGAAAGCGGTAGTTTTGAAACGGTTTAGAGGATAATTCCGTGTTCTGCCGTTGGCTCGGAGACATCGCTCTTTTCGCCAAACATGTCCATAAGTTCGCGTTCGATCTTCCGGCAAATCTGTGCCATGGGTACGTCATTGGGATTTCCCTCGAACGGGTTCTCCGTGCTTTCGCCTACCTGCTCCAGCGCGAGGTACATCCACGAGATCATCGCACTGAATGGAATGACCAGCCAGATCAGATTACCATGCATGAAGCCTAAAACGCTGGCATTGAGCTTTTCGAACTCCGTAAGAATGCCAAAAGGCAGCAGCAGACAAAAGGTACGAACAAAGAGCTTATTGATGACCTCATATTGCCTGGGATATGGATGATCCTTGATACGCTCCGCCCGTCCTTGCAGCGCGAAGAAGCATCTGATCGTTCCGACTAACTCCATATAGAAGGCATTGCTGATCTCGCCGGTATCAAGGAAGCGCTTGATCATTTCTGCTTGCGTTCCCAGCAACCGACTTGGCTTGCTCACGGCTTGCGTAAGCGAGTCGAGCTCGGCCTGTGACAGGTAGCGCGCAAGTGCCTCGTTCAATGGAGTTTCCCACTCTGGAACACGGTAGTATTTCCGGTACTCTACGTTAGATGCCTTGCCTACGTTTTCCCAAATCGTTGGCGTCCTCAGTTGGTAGCGCAGTGCTGTCAGCCACGCGCAATGCCGGAGAATCAGTTCTCGGCCGCACGCCCGTTCTGCCGGAAAATCCCGACTCATTACACCCAGACTTCGGCTGCTATTCAGAATTTCAGTCCAGATCTGCTGAGCCTCCAAGGCCCTGCCGTAAGTCTGTACGTTCCTGAAACCCACGATAAATGATGTGGCCGTGCCAAGAAGCACCACAACCGAGACCGGGATCGATAGCCATTTCAGCCCGAGGAATTGATAGAGGACAACGGGCACCGAACCGCAGACGAGGGCGGCATAGAGTAGCCGTCTCGACCAGAACATAAATTCAAATATTGTGTACGATTTTCCCAGGTGCATGGCGCATCTCACAGTGACTTGATAGGACGCAGGGTCGAGGGCCTATTTTATCGGAACACCAGTTAGATCAATGTCACCAGCAATTCCACAAGTCCGGGCGCAGCGACTAGGTCGAAATAGTCGATATACGCCAACAAAGCGGATCCCCGGGCAAGCAGTTGGGCGACTCGAGTCGTGATGTGGGTCGTCAGATCTATGCCATCTCGGGGCGGAGGCCCTTAGAAGTGTCTGCAACCGGGCGGTGCGTGCGAATAGCGTCACGCCTAGGTCTTCTTCCAGTTTCTTGATTGCACGCGACGACGGCGACCGCTCGATTTGATAAAGTCATTTACCGATATGGATCTTCGGTGTTACGGACATACCTACTCGCAGCTTCGCCGCCACAGGCTGACCGGGATTGATGCGAATACGTACAGGTAAGCGCTGGACGATCTTCGTGAAGTTGCCAGTGGCATTGTGCGGCGCAACGGCAGAATAGCTGACTCCGCTGGCTGGTCCCAGGCTTTCCACCGTTCCTTTCAGCACTTCGCCCGGCAAGGCATCCACCTCGATATCCACGGCTTGACCCGTCTGTACGCGCGCTAGTTGCGTCTCCCGGAAGTTGGCCGTGATATAGACAGCATCGATCGGAACAATCGCCAGCAATGGTTTCCCGGCATTGACGAAAGCGCCGATGCGTATCGATTTCTGCCCAATCGTGCCGTCGATCGGTGCAGCGATGCGGGTATAGGAAAGCTTCAGTTCCGCGCCGGCTTGCGCGGCTTGCGCTTGGGCAAGAGCCGCCCGGCCTTTTTCCAGATCAGCTTTCAGAATGTCCACTTGCTGCTGGACAGCCTGTAGACCCGCTTGGTTCTTTTCCCGGCCGGCTAATTGAATGCTCAACTGCGCTTCAGCCTGTTGCAGCGCTTGCACAGTTCCCGAGCCGTCGGTGGCCAGGTTGTGATAACGCGTCTGATTTGCTCTGGCCAGCTTGAGCGCAGCGTCATCTGCGGCAACCGCCGCTTGTGCTTGGCGTATTGCGCTTTTTTGTTGAATCAGGTGCGCTTCCAGGCTAGCGATGCTGGCCTGGGCACCGGCAACCTGGGCCTTTGCCGCGTTCACGGCCACGACGAAATCACGGTCGTCAATGGTAGCGAGCAGTTCCCCTCTCTTTATCTGCTGGTTGTCTTCGATAAATACCTTGTCAACCGTTCCCGATACCTGCGGCGCTACCGTAGTGTAGTCGGCTTGTATGTAGGCATCATCTGTGGACTGCGTCGATGCGATGGATTCGGCGCGATTGAGATAGAGAACACCGCCGATCGCCACTGCGAGCAGCAGCACCGCACTGATGATTTTGGCTTTCTTTGGTAATGCCATGATGGGTTATCCGTGTGAGGAAGATGGAACAGAAGGAGGGGGTGAGGCAGCGCGCAAGTCGGGTGCCGGGATGTAGCTCAACAGCAGCACGAGAGGAATCAACAGGAGTGCCAGAATGCCCAGCACGCGATAGGCGTCGGCGACCGACAGCACCAGCGACTGCTGGCCGATGATGCTCATCAGCTGGGAAGGTTCCGGCGGAAGCGGGAGGGAATTACCTACCTGGGCAGCATGGTCCAGCAGCATTTCCGCATGGAAGCGGCTCCGCACGTTTATAAGCTGTCCGACCACCGCTGCGCCAAGCAGTGACCCGAAGGCGCGCAGCGTGTTGATGGTGCCGGACACGTAAGGTCCTTCGTCGGGCTGCACAACGCTGGTGCATAGGAACAGCATGGATACCACGGCCATCGGCTGGCCAAAGGCTTGCAGCGTTTGCGCCACGATAAACTGGTCGCGGTCCCAGTCGGAGGTCAATTGCGCGCCGGAAAAGCACGCCAGCGCAATCAGCAACAGCCCCGCCCCAAACACGATGCGCGCATCGACCCACTTTTGGTACAGCAGCAATGCCACCACAGACCCCAGGGCCAGTTGTGGCAAGGCGACGATCAGACCGATCGACGCCATCTGAAGCGGCCGGTAGTCTTGAAGAGGCCCAAGATAGCTGGCGGGCAGTAGCGAGCTGGACATCAGCACCACCAGCAGGAAGACAAACAGGGAGAAGCCCAGCCCCAGGTTCCGGCGTCCCAGCATCTGCAATTTGATGAACGGCGACGGGTGGTACCACTCGGTCAGCAGATAGACGGCCAGCAGGGCCACCCCGGCCACCAGCGATAGCGTGATCAAAGACGAATGGAACCAGTCCAGCCGTACGCCTTGATCCAGTGCGACGGTAATCAAGCCGAGCGCCGGTACACCGCAGACCATGCCGGACCAATTGGCCTGCCGGAAGCGTGCGGTCTGGATGGGCTCCCGCGCCAGCCCCCAACCTACCAACAATCCGGCGACGACGGCGAGGGGAGCGATTTGCCAGTACACCCAGCGCCAGTCGAGTAACCCATCTGTCCAGTATCCGGTCAGCCAGATGGAGAGATTGGGTGCGAAGGTAGCGGTCATCGCATACAACGCCAGTCCATGCAGTCGTATGGGCGGCGGCAGGAATTTCAGGGCCGCCATCATCAGCAATGGGATCATCGTGCCGCTGGCAATGCCTTGCAGAAAGCGCAAGATCAGCAACAGGCTCAGATCGTGGATGAAGGGCAGGATCACCGCCAGCAGCGTGCAGGTAGCAAGCATCCACAATTCGAAGCGGCGAACCGAGAGCGTAACGGCAAACCATGCCGAAAAAGGCATGGCAATGAATTCCCCGGCGCTGTACACCGTGGTAAGCCACGAGGCGTCATCGAGGCCAAAACCGAGTACGCCGCGTACATCTGCCAGCGCCAACGCGCCAACACGATTGTTCAACCCCGCCATCATGGCCGCCAGGAAAATGCCAACGAGTCCAGCCATGGGGTGTGTCGAGGGCGTGGTCAGGGACGCCGCTGTTGGCGACAATGCAGCGCTACTCATTGGCTGCCCTTTGACCGTGACGCGACCGGCAACACCATGGCAGCTCGCGGCGCGGTTTTGAGTGCATCCTGGTTCCAACCGCCGCCTAGCGACTTGTACAGGTTGACCAAGGTGAGCGTCGCGTTGGTTGCGCTCGCATTGAGACTGGTTTGGCTGGCAAGCAAGTTGCGCTGCGCAGTCAGTACGCTCAGATAGTCGGCAGCGCCTTCCTGATAGCCTCGCTCGGCAGCATGCAGTGCCTGGCTGTTCTGCTCATACGAAACCAGCAATTCACCGTGCTGGCGCTGTTGAGCGGCCCAGGCATCCAACGCATTGTCCACTTCATGCCAGGCTCGCAATACCGTTTGCCGATAAGCGAGGGCGGCCGATTTTTGCCGTGCTTCGTTCAGGGCCAGGCGCTGCGTCAACCGACCACCCTGGAAGACAGGAAGGTAAACCGTCGGGCCGACCGAAAAGAAGCGGGAGTCCCAACTAGCCAGATCGCCAATTTCGAAGGCTTCCACGCCGATTCGCCCTTGCAAGCCGATACGTGGGTAGAAATCAGCTTTGGCTACACCGATGGCTGCTGTGGCGGCATGGAGCTGTGCTTCAGCGCGCAGGATATCCGGCCGCCTATGAGCCAATTCAGAGGGGACGCCGACCGGCACGCTGGTCGGAAGCGAAGGCAAGGGCATGGTTTCACGCAGTTGCACATCGAGTGCGCGCGGTTTTTCCCCCAACAACAATGCAAGTGCATTCATCTGGGCGTTGCGATGCTGGATCAGTTCGGGAACCATGGCCTTGATCGTCGCCAACTGTGCGCGAGCGGACGAGGTGTCGAAGCGAGTAGCGACGCCGTTGCGCTCGCGGCTTTCGGTCAGCTTGAGGATGCGCTCGGCGACTGTCAGGTTCTGCTGGGCGATGTCCAATTGCGCCTGCGTTCCGCGCAACTGCAAATAGGTTCGAGCCACTTCGGCGGACAAGGCCACCTGTGCTGCTTCGCGGTCATACACCGTGGCTTCCAGGGCCGCTGCGGCGCCCTCGCGTGCGCGTCGCGCACGGCCCCACAGATCGATCTCCCAACTGGCATCGAATCCAAACTGCCAGAAATCGCTGGGGCTGGTCGGCGCTCCCAGTGCCGCGAACTTGCCGTGTTCGCTGAGCGCCTCGCGCGCGTAGCTGGCGCCAGCGCTGACGCTGGGCAACAACTGTGAGGAGGCAATACCCAATTGCGCCCGGCTCTGTTCAATGCGTTCGGACGCTATTTGCAGATCGAGGTTATCAGCCTGCGCGCGTAATTGCAGATCGGCTAATACCGCGTCGTTGAACAACATCCACCACTGGGAGGGAACGTTGGAATCGGAAGTCTGGGCGACGTTTGCGTAGTCCGCCCTGGGCGCCAGCGTCACTTCGCGAAGCCCGTTCTCTGGCTTCACAAAGTCGGGGCCAACCGCACAGCCAGCCAGCGAGACTGCGCATAGCGTCGCGCTTGCGCACCGCTGTAGTTGTGACAGCACAGGTTGTGAGGTCATTGCAGCATCCTGTTGAAGGAGGGGAGATTGACAGGCGCAGCAGGGTTCAGTCGTCCGGCCAGCCACAGCGCGACATTGCTGACGTATCGGTGCACCGAACGCAGTGCGTGAGGAGTTGTCGCCAGACTGTTTCCGGGCGTCTCGCTCACGAAATCGGCGCCGCTCAAGCCTGCCAGGAAATCGCGCAGCAAAGAGAAACGGCCGATATGCCAGTCATTGTCGGTGCTTACGATGGTGGTCTGCAAAAGGATTTTGATGGGGTTATTCATGGCTGCGTGCTTACGATGTGTAATGAATGGCGGGGTACGGGCCAGAGAGCCGCGCTACCGGATCGAGGACCGTACCAAGCGAAACGGGCGCGAACCCACAGCAAAGGTGATCACGGCATCAGCCGCAGGTCCCGGCGGGTTATCCATTGCCGTTTCAAAGTGGCCGCCCAAACGATTGCCGGCGGGATCCTCCAAAGTGCCACGGACGACCAGCTGGTACTGGCCGGCCCGCCATGGCACGCTCGGGGTGAACGTCCAAACCCTTTCGCCGTCTTTCAGCTGGGCGCGCCCATCGACCCTGCGGTTGCGACTGTCCGCAATTGCCAGGTAGTCGGCGTCCCGGCCATCGATGGGTCCATCCAGCGCCACGACGAGGGCTTGCTTCGACGCGACGCTGATCGGCGACAGCTTCCACGCTGACGGGACCGGGCCATCCTCACGCGCGGCCCCAACGATCCACCGCTGGATAGGGCGTCCATCAAGCGCAAGAGCGACCTCGTCCCCAAGCGCCAGGATCGGTCCCATTTCTTCTCGCGCATTCAGGCCGGTCTTGACGCGTCCGGGATGCATCATGACAGTCAAAATCCTGCCGTTCGGGGACCAAAGCTCCTGCTGAAGAAACGGTTCCCGGATCGGCCTGCCGTCGGCGCGCACCAAGGCGATCCTGGGCAGCACCGGGCCTTCGACCGGCTCCGCAAACTCGATGGAGATGCGAAGCAGGTTCGCCGGAACTTCGGGAGCCGACGGCCGAACCAGCACCACGTGTGGCGCAGGTTGCGCGGCAGCAGTCCCACTGAGCACAAGCGCCAGCGCTGCAGCGGCGAATAATCGACCGGGATGCATGAACTACTCCGATGCCTTGATGAATTCCGGGAAGCCCTCTTCCTTCAGCAATGTGTCCTGCAGTGGCTTGACGTACTGCAATTGAAACGCGTTGTCCTTAAAGCTGTGTTCCGGGAATGCGTACTCCGAGATGTGGTCGGTCAGCCGGAAGCTTAAGCCTTTTCCCATGGACACCAATTCCAGTGAGTCCTTCTCGAGTCGCCTACGCACGAAGACGAATGACTTATCGTCAAGGTTGTCGAGTCGCAGCGTACCAACAAGCGGGGCCTGCATCACGTCCAGGCCAGCGATCTGCCCGTACGGCACGATCGTCTCGATGCCTGGCCGGGCTCCTGCGGCCTCAAGTTGAGAGACTGGGATGACGTTCGATACACGGTTAAAATTCACCAACAAAAGAAAATCTTCAGCTTTACCCTGATCGGTCTTCGTGTACGCGATCATGTCGGCGGGTGTGTTGCCGTAGCCTAGTTCGGCGACGGTCTTGCCGCGGATGTGGGCGCCATCCTTCAGGTCGTCGAGCGGGATGATTACGAGGGGGGTGCAGGTATAAGCGGCCACGAGGTAGGTCTTGCCGCCCCAAGTCGCGAAGCTCATCGCCCGAATTGGCGCCCGGGTTTCGATCAGGTTGTGACCGGTATGGTAGATTTCCACCGAGGTAATTGACTGCTGCGATCCGAACGGATATTTGACCCGCCGCAGGGTCGACGCGAAATCCTGGTTGGACAAGCCGGCGACGAAGAGCTCTCCATCGCGCCACTTCATGTCGGTGACGGTGAAACTGCGCTCGGGCGTTTCCCTCCAGAACTGGTAGTCCGTTGTGGGTGCGTCGCGAAGCGCTATCGATGTCGACGCCGCCGCCTTCAGGTCGACGCGCCGGGCTTTCTTGTCGCTGGTCACCACGATAAGCGCCGGCGTTTTCGTACGGCCGTAACTAACCGCAACGTACACCTCCGCCGTACCCGGTCGGACGACCATATCCTCGACAGTAACCTTGGCGCCGCCAACCTGCCTGGAAAGACGTTCCTCGAGGTCGAGCACATTGAATACCGTTCCGGCCGGCTTTTGCGGCGCCGCAGGAAGCTTGATCGCGTGGACACGCGCCTCTTTCCAGTCGGCGACGAAAAGGATGTTGTCGGGCCCTGCAGCGAGGCGAGAGATGGATTTCACGTCCGCCGCGGAAGCACTGGCGGAAGCAAGCAACAAACAAGATATGACAATGAGAGGAATGCGCATGAACAGCTCCTATTTAACAGATGAAAAACCAAACTCCAGGCAAACGGGGCTAATTGACCCTGCCTTACTGCGCTGACATTCGTCGTCTTCGTTGCGGCGGGTGACCAGACGCCCGGCTGCTTTTACTTCACCGGTATCAATACTGGCTTTTTCTTTTCTTTTACAAGGAAAACAAGAAATTTTGCGGGCATGGTGGCGCTCGCATTCCGACCGACCGTATGGATGTCCTCAGGGCCTTCGTAGAACGTCTGGCCAGGCGTAAGCGTCTGTTCCTTCCCTCCTTTTACTCCCATCACGACGGAACCCTCCAAGACGTAGATGAACCCATGCGCATCGTGGCGATGGACTGGGTCGACGGCGCCCGGCGGGTATTCAACCAGGAGCATGAGTCCCTCTTTGCCGGGGAGGTTATTGAATGACTTCTCGAGCAGCGGTGTAACTGCAGCATCCCCAGCAGCGGTCGCGTGCTGAGTAGCGATCACACCTGCCATGGTGCAAGCCACGGCGATTAGTTTCTTAATATCAAGCATGGTGTTTCTCCGTTTGCTGGCTACCGGCAGGCCGGAATGAGGAATCCCAAGCGAGACTGCGCATAGTGTTGCGCTTGCATCCCGCTTTAGCTGTGCGCTAACGTCTGGTCAGGACAGGCCGGACTTGTCTACGCCGAATGCTTTGTCGTATGTGCCGGGTACGAGCCGGAAGCCCACGTTGATGCGATTCCAGGCATTGATCGACATCACCAGAAAGGTCAGATCGGACAATTCCTTCTCGGACAGTTGCGTGCGAACATGCTCATAGACGTCATCAGGCACGCCTTGGGCAGGAATCTGGGTCAGGATTTCGGTCCACGCCAAGGCAGCGCGTTCACGCGGACTGAACAGCGTTGACTCGCGCCAGATAGCGACATGATGCAGCCTGAGCGGCCGTTCGCCGTGTATCGCAGCTTCCTTGACGTGCATGTCCACGCAGAAGGCGCAGCCGTTGATCTGCGATGCCCTGATATCCACGAGATCGCGGACCGACTCCTCGATCGCGGAATTCTTGAAGGCAAGGCTGAACTCGACGAACTTCTTGAATAGCTCGGGGGATTGCTTCTGGTAATCGATGCGTTGGGTCATGATGGCTCCTCAATGTGATAAGAACGTAGATTAATGATTGGTTTGCTCATCCTTGCGCCAATGACCGGCTGAGCCAGTTGTGGAAACGGGTCGGGCCGATATGCGGGTTGTCGCCGGCGACCAGAGATCGATCATTCAACTCGCTGCCGAAATAGCGTGCATGCACGTCGGCGATTACCTGCCTCTTGTCGTTGCGCGCGGCAAGAAACTTGCGCCCAAGTTCGTCGAGAGGGAAGCAATCAGGTCCGGCCACCTCGACGATGCCATTCACCGGAACCCCGACCGCGAGATCGGCCAGTACAGCCGCGACGTCATCCGCTGCGATGGGCTGAATAAGGGCGGGCGACAGGCGAATCGTGTTGCCGTCGGCGCCCGCGTTGACAATGCCTTCGACGAACTCGAAGAACTGCGTCGAGCGCAAGATGGTGTAGGGAATCTTCGACGCCTTGATCAGCTCTTCCTGGGCGACTTTTGCCCGAAAGAAACCGCATTCCGGAAGGCGATCGGTGCCAACGATAGAGAGCGCGAGGTGGTGCTCCACGCCGGCGTCAGCTTCGGCAGCAAGAAGATTTCGACCGGAGGTTTCGAAGAATTCCAATACGGCTCGGTCCTCAAATGACGGGGAGTTTGCCACGTCGACGACGACCTGAGCACCCGCAAGTGCTTCAGCCAATCCCTTCCCGGTGATGGTGTTCACGCCCGTACCAGGCGATGCCGCCACAATCTCATGACCATTGAGACGTAGTCTGTTTACAATGTTCGACCCGATAAGGCCGCTACCGCCAATAACGACTATTTTCATGTTTCGCTCCTCGGTTTAGTGTCGATCATCTTCATTGCGGGGATCGATGGATTCAGTCTGCGCGCCAGCCGGGCGGAATGCTTTGCCAATACCTTGGGTTTCCATTGAATTTTGCTTGGATATTTGTCCACGAAGCGGTGTCGTTACGGCTGATCTGCGCATCATTTCCAAGAGCCGTGGCGCATTTCCAAATGACGTGACGATGCTCAAGCTGTATTATTTAAGATTGCGCAACATCGGCAAGATATGAGTGATGCAGGGCGATACCGGGCGATGCCGATTCAGAACTGGAAGGCCGTGCTGAACCGGTTCACCATCCTGTTCAATGAGCATATGCAGCGGCATTAAACGATTTCCCGATGACACAAAATCGCGGACACCCTCTGACCACGTCACGTTCCCGGCGCATGAGCACGGGGCAAGGAACCCTGAATGCTACTAGTGTTTGACGACTGCGTACTCGACCTGGACCGGCGGGAACTCCTGCGGGCGTCCCGGGTCATTGCAACCGCGCCTCAAGTCTTCGACCTGCTGGCCTACCTGGCGGAGAGCCGCGAGCGCGTCGTCAGCAAGGACGACCTGATTAATACGATATGGGCCGGCCGAATCGTCTCGGAGTCGACCTTGGCCAGCCACATTAACGCGGTGCGCAAGGCGGTCGGCGACAGCGGTCAGCAGCAGAGCGTGATTCGAACGGTTGCCCGCAAAGGATTCCGGTTCGTCGCCGATATCAGGAAAGTAAAGTCATTGGATGGCGTTGAACTTTCTGGCACCGAGTCGGCCGCATCCAATCAAGTCTCTGCATCTGCGCCAGCCCTGCCTGCCAAACCGTCCGTTGCTGTTTTGCCGTTCGTGAACTTGAGCGGAGACCAGGAGCAAGACTACCTGGCTGACGGCGTGGTAGAAGACATCATCGCGGCGTTATCGCAGTATCGCTGGCTGTTCGTCGTCGCGCGTAATTCGAGCTTTACCTACAAGGCCCGAATAGTGGACGTGAAACAGGTCGGCCGTGAGCTGGGTGTTCGCTATGTGCTGGAGGGCAGCTGGCGCAAGGCAAAAAATCGTGTGCGCATCACGGTTCAGCTGATCGATGCGACAACCGGGGCAAATCACTGGGCGGGCCGTTTCGAAGGCGTGCTTGGAGACATCTTCGAACTGCAAGACCAGATTACCACGAGCGTGGTCGGCGCGATCGCTCCTGAGCTCGAGCGGGCGGAGATCGAACGTGCGAGGCATAAGCCAACCGAAAACCTCGACGCCTACGATTACTATCTGCGCGGAATGGCCAAATTGCATCAGGGCACCAGGGAGACCATCGACCAGGCGCTGCCGCTCTTCCACAAGGCAATGGAGATCGATCCGGATTTTGCGTCGGCCTATGCGATGGCGGCATGGTGTCATTGCATGCGAAAGATCAATCGCTGGATGACCGATCGCCCACGGGAAATGGCGGAGGGCGTCCGACTGGCTCGCCGCGCCGTGGAGTTGGACAAGAGCGATGCGGTGGCCCTCACCAGAAGCGGCCATGCGCTTGGCCATCTTGCCGGCGACCTCTCGGGCGGCATTGCATTGCTGGACAAGGCACTCGTGCTCAATCCGAACCTCGCAGGAGCCTGGTTCCTCGGCGCATTCCTCAGAATCTTGCACGGCGAAACCGATACAGCCATCGAGCAGCTTGCGTGCGCCATGCGTTTGAGTCCCCTCGACCCGGAACTGTACAGAATGCAAACCGGAATGGCGCTCGCACATCTCTTCATGGGAAACTTTGAGGTTGCGTCGTCATGGGCAGAGAAAGCGTTACGGGATTTGCCGAGTTTTCTGCCGGTGGTCGCCATCCTCGCGGCGAGCCATGCGCTTGCCGGACGGATGGCCGAAGCGCAGCGTGCGATGGATAATTTGCGCCAGCTCGACTCCACGTTGCGCCTCTCCAATATTGCAGATTGGCTACCGATCCGCCGGCCCGAGAATCTCGCCACATTGGTGGACGGTCTACGCAGAGCGGGGCTGCCGGAATAAAGGAGCGCCGCAAGGCCGATCGTGAAGGCATTCTTTGGGGGGTGACCAAGCACTTCCCGAAAGAATTAGACAATTGTATGCGTGATAAAAATGGCGAAATCCGCAAAAAGGTGGACGACACCCAAGTAGGAACATCACGCAAGCAATATGGAGACAATTTCGCGAAAGGGTATGGGTTCCGCTATTGATGTAGCTGACCCGTTCCTGCCCCTTGATCTGGGTTTTGAATATAAATCCGGTCGCCTTGTCATCCGGGCTAGCGATCTCTATCTCGCAATCCACACCATAGTCTTCTTGGTCTTACACCCATAAACCGCGCCTATAAAAGGTTCGACAGACTATGCGATCCGTTTTGACTTAGATCTGAAATTTGAGCAAATGAAGAGCAATTCCACAAAATCATCTATTGACGCTAAATTCGAACTTCTTCATGGGACACCAAATATGCCGACAATGACCGTCACTGGCGAATTCCCTCAAGCTGCTCTCGACGCGCTCCTGGCTTGGGACAAAAAGATAACCAAATTGGTGAAGGTAATGCTTGCTATGCCAGTCGGCCCGGCCAACGGTCAGGCCGGCAGGGTTTCTTACTGTCGGGGGCCGTCATGAACAATGTGACATTGGCAGGGGTTGACCTGGGTAAGCTTCATACCCAGCAAGCTCACCAAAGGCGTGCAGAAAAACCTTGCCACCTATCACTATTGACAGCTGCCAGCTGGGTAAATATAGGATTAACATTCGTGACGATCTGTACCGAACTGCGATAGAGAACATCGGTCCTGCAGCATATCTGTCGCGCCTGCAAAGCAGCTGCTTTAGGCGCGACAGGCAGTCTCAAAAAAAGCCTCTGGCGTGAAATCAGGCGCCTCGGCGTATCCGTAGCGATCACAACTCTGTCACTTTGGCTAGGATCACACATGCCCTTAGTACTCAATGCCCGAAACAACGGCACCTACGGCGGAAACCTGATCAACCAAAAGTATAAGCCGCTTGACAATCCTGCTCTTGCCCCCCCCGACCATGCCTATTACCGGCAATTGTTTTCCGCGCGCCAGGGCCTGTTGACAGGCATCAATGCCTATCCGCCGAACACCCTTAATTTCTATGGAAATTTACCGGTTCCGGCCATTGCCGTGGCGCCGCTGGTGGTGGTCTCCAGCAATCGCGCCAACTGGATGCAGGCGATACTGCAAAATGCCGCCAACCATGGCCCCTTTACCGGTTATCTGGACGCCACCTCGTTTCACTCGGACGTAGTGCCGTGGTATGCACCGCTGCGGTCCGGCCGGCCGGTATATATTGTGGTCCACTGGTCAGAGTACGACTACTACGAAGCACGCGTTGGCGGCGGCGCATTTCCCAATGTAACTGTGGTCGGCTACAAATTCACCGCGACCGCGCCGGCACTGGATATCGTTGGCTTCGGCGCCAGCCGTTACGCTGCGCTGCAGTTGATGATAAACCAGGGCTATCATCAGGCATGGACGGTGGATGACAACGTCGTCAATGTCAACGGTTTCCCCAATACTTTGGACGTGGTGGAAGCCTTCATGCCGCTGGGGGGCGGCGCTCCTATCTGGGGTATCGGGTTCACCGGTGCCACCGTGAATACCGGTGCGGCTACCCTCTACGCCCCAGGAACGCTGACTTTCGCTGCCGTTCCGCCTGCCTTCGGCACTACCGTCTCCGGCCTGCTACAGCAAGTCGTGCTATGGAATCTTGATCAGCTGCGCGCCGCCAATATCAACTTTAGCCCGTTGTTTGTCGCATCCAACGAGGATGTCAGCCTGAGCAGCTATCTGCAGTTCAATCATCTGGACCAACGCATCATCACCGCCTGCAGCATCGTGAAATATGAGCCTGCCAATGATCCATGGACCAACCGTGGCGCCTCATTGGAAATTCCAAGACGGCGCAATCGCCTGCTGGGACTGCTTGACGGCATCGAAGGAGAAATTCCATTTCTGCCTGTCGGCGGCGGCGCACAGGTGACGCTGCAAACCTACATCCGGCAAACGGTGCTGCCGAATTCACTCAATAACGACCAAGCCATCGCCCAGCGGACCCAGTCATGCGCCATAGAGCAATTCATGGCGGAAGCGATCAAGCAGGGCTGGTATCCCGCTGCCCCGCTTAATCCGTTTAATCCGTTCAATGGTGCGCCGGTGATCGGCTTGTTGCTGCCGGCTGCCCTTTAATTGCTGCCCTTTAATTGCTGCCCTTTAATTGCTGCCCCATAACTGCTGCCCTATAACTGCTGCCCTTATCCACGCTCCACGCTGATTGTCTACAGTCTCTCCATTTTTATAGGTGGATTTGCCATGGATCTGAATACACTAACAGGCGCATCGTCTGCCAGCCTTATTCCTGGTAACGGCGGATCTGCCATGGATCTGAATACACTGGCAGGTGTTCTGCGCGGACAAGCAAACCACCAGCAAAGCATTGTTTTCAACAGCGACTTCCTGTCAGCCGCGCAAATCGCCGCCTTGCAATCCGGTTTCGATCTTGCCGCGCAAAGCTATTTCACGATCAATGCGATCACGGCTGGCGACATCCCCGATCCGTCGGACCAGCAACTGGTCCTGACTGCCGGCGCCACCAATGTGCTGGCGCAGCAGGGCCTTGCGCTGAAGGTGGTGTTTACGGTCGACGCCACGCAAACCCTGCAGTTCACGATTGCGGTCGAATTTGCCGCAGGCTGGCAATTCGCCGACAGCTTTCCTCATTTAACCGTATTCCCGTTCAATCAGGTCAGCGCCAGCGGCAGCCATGCCATCTATGCAACACAGCCGGCCAGCGCCTATTTCCCATGGCCGGACCAGGCCACTGAAAGCGTGGCGCTAGTCGCCGGCTTGAACATGGCGAGCTGGCTGCAGCTGAATATCTTCAGCGGCGCCCTGGTCTTGCTGCAGCAAGTCTTGAACAATACCGACAAGTACAAGTTCTTCGGCCCGATCGCTGTCAGCGCCGCCACGCCCTACCCCGTGATGGATATCGGCTCGCCCCTGCTGGCGCAGAGCTTCACGATTATTCCAGGCCAGCTGACAGTCGGCAAGCTGGCGCTTGGCATCAATGTATCAGCCCCGCAAGCGCGCCTGCAAAACCTGACAATGCGTTTTTCCGCCAGCACCGAAAACTTGACTTTCGGCGTTGAAATTTTCAGCAACAACGTTCTCTTGAGTTTTTTTGCCGAGCCTATTCCTGGCCACGTTTTTGGCATCCCGCAAATACTGGCCTTGCCGGGCGGCGCCGGGTTCCAGCAATATATTCCCAGCGCTCTGAACGACGCCTTCAACCTGGCGACGCTGCAATCCTTCGTCATTACCCAGGGTGGCAACAGCGGGATCGGCATGACCGGTTTTGTCATCGGCAGCAATCCTGGCTACAGCCTGAATTTGATAAACAATGTCTTGGTACTGGAAAACCTTTGTCTCGACATGAACTCCTACCTGCCGGGAACCGCGTCGAGCCTGACGATCGTATCCCTTAGCGCAAGCGCAAAAATATTCCCCAGCATCTTCACCGGCGATTTCAATTTTTTCCTGGGACTTAGCGCCACTCCGCATGCCGGCTGGCAGATTTCAACCGTTAGCGGCGCCTACCTGGGCCAGGTCAAGCTGAGCGACCTGGTGGGCGGCATCGTCGGCAACACGGCGTTGCTGCCGAGCGTTCTGAGTGATATCAGTTTTTCCAACTTCGGCGTGGTCGCCAACCAGGAAGGATCTGCTTATTCGTACACGATCTACGGCCAGGCGAACATTGCCCTGCCGATCATGAATACCAGCTTGATAGCCTCCCTTAGCGTCGTCGCCAACTATTCGCCGAGCGGCTACAGCGTGGTGCTGCGAGGCAGCTTCCTGGTCGGCTCGCAGAATTTCGTGCTGGAACTCGACCTCGGCAACAGCAGCTCGCAGGCGCCGAGCAATCCTACCATCGTCATGAGCGCCAAGTGGCAGGCCCTGACGAAGGCAGATTACCTGCAGTTCGAAGATCTCGCGACCGCATTCGGATTCTCCAGCAGCCAGATTCCAAGCATACCCAGCGATCTCGACCTGGGCTTGAAAGAAGCGGATTTCTATTACGACTACAGCAACAGCAAACTGGTGATCGGACTGCAGTCGGAGACCTATGGTTCGGCGGTATTTGCCGCGGTGACCAATCCAAGCGACAAGAAATGGCAGTTCTTCTTCGGCCTGAACATCGACAAGCCGATTCCGATCAGCAATCTGCCCTTGATCGGCGACCTCCTGCCCAAGGAGGATACCGTACAGATCAGCAAGATCCAGGTGGTGATCGCTTCTGCCTTGTTTAACGACGCGCTGGCTACGCAGGTCAATGCCATCATCGCCAAGCTGGGGGCATCCTATCCGGCGATTCCAGACACCGCCCAGCAAGGCATGCCGGCCGGCCTGGGATTTTCCATGGTGGTGGCGGTCGGCGCTTATCAGATCCCTATCATGTTCGGCGCCGGCCAGTCGAGCCAGCAAAATGCTGCGCTCAGGCTCGACGCCCTGCCCAGCGACGAGCGCGCCCTGATTCTGGTCAGCAGTCCACCGAATGCACCGGTCAGCAGCGCAGCGTCATCGGATGGCGTGCTCTGGTTCAATCTGCAAAAGAACTTCGGTCCGGTCTCGATCCAAAAGATCGGCGTGCAGTACAAGAATGAAAAAATCTATGTGCTGGTCAATATGAGCCTGACCGGCGCCGGCCTGACGGTTGGCTTGCTGGGCTTTGGCATCGGCAGCAGCATATCGGATTTTGATCCCAGCTTTGAAATCCAGGGCATCGACGTCAGCTATTCCGGCGGCGGCGTCGAGATCAGCGGTGGCCTGCGAGGCAGCATAGACCCGGTCAATTTCGTCGGTGAACTGATGGTCCATGCCGAGAGTTTCGGCATTGCCGGCCTGTGCGGCTACACCTCGGTCGAAGGTAGTCCGTCGATGTTCCTGTACGCCGTGTTGAATGCGCCGCTGGGCGGCCCTGCCTGTTTCTTTGTCACCGGCCTTGCCGGCGGCTTCGGCTTCAATCGCGATCTGCAGCTGCCGGCGGTGAGCGGGATTTCCACCTTCCCGCTGGTGGAATGGGCGCAAGGCGACAACAATCCTCCCGGCATGAACATGGGCGGCGATATCGGCAGCCAGGTCAACGATGTGCTGGAGCGGCTTTCCAGTGGTGGCGTGGTGGCGCCGCAGGTCGGCCAGTACTGGCTGGCGGCGGGGGTAAAGTTCACCTCCTTCGAACTCGCCAATTCCTTTGCGCTAGCGGTGGTCAAGTTCGGCGCGGAATTCGAAATCGATTTGCTGGGCACCACCACCATTGCGATTCCGCCCGCCGAACCGGTCATTTTCGCCGAGATGCAGCTGCTGGCCTCGTTCCGGCCGGCAGAAGGCTTTATCGGCATCAGCGGCCAGCTGACCGCGCAATCCTATGTGCTGTCGCCAGATTGCCACCTGACCGGAGGATTTGCCTATTACTTCTGGTTTTCCGGCCCGCTCGAGGGAAATTTCGTCATCACCATGGGCGGCTACAATCCGAATTTCACGGTCCCCAGTTTCTATCCGACGGTGCCGCGGCTAGGCATCAACTGGAATGTCTCGGATAACCTGGTGGTCAAAGGCGACGAATATTTCGCCGTGACCTCTGCCGCGGTGATGGCCGGCGGCGGCTTGTCCGCCAGCTGGAGCAGCGGCGGCATCAAGGCCTGGTTCAACGTACAGGCCGATTTCCTGATGGTGTACCAGCCGTTCCACTACTACCTGGACGCCAGCGTCGATATTGGCGCGTCTTTCCGCATCAGCCTGATTTTCACCCACATCACCATCAGCATCCACGTCGGCGCCAGTCTCGAAATATGGGGACCGGATTTCACCGGCCGCGCCACCATCGATCTCGACATCATTTCCTTCACCATTTCTTTCGGCGCCTCGAACCAGGGCACCAAGACCACCATTTCCTGGCCCGAATTTGTCACGCAAATGCTGCCCGGACTGACCCCCAGCAGCTTCCAGGCCCGCGGTGACGCCCGCACGCGGCGGCCGCTGGGCGCCGTGGCGCAGGATATCAGCGGCATCCATATCAATGTGGCCAACGGCCTGGTCAAGACCCTGAGCGACGATCCCAGCATTCTGGATTTTGTGGTCAGCCCGGAGACGGTCGAACTGACGGTCAACGCCACCATCCCGATCAAGGAATCGCACGCCAGTTTTTCAGGGTTGGTCAAATTGGCTCCATCGGCGCTGCAGCCGGTCAACCAGGACGGCCAGACGATTATCCCCAACGAGGCTTTTGGCGTCGGCCCCACCGGTACCGCCAGCGACAGTTTTATCCCGACTTTCGACGTCGCCATCACGCTGACCAATGATCCCGCCCAGGCCGATGTGCAAGTGACGCTGCAATGTGTGCGAATCTTTTCAAACGCTCCCAATTCGCTTTGGCAGAAACTCAATTTCGACGGCAACGGCAATCCGATCCTGGGCGATCCTTTGAATGACGCCACCACGGCCAACGTCGTCACCGGCTACCGGGTGATTCCGATTGCCCAGGTGCCGGACCATACGCTGCCGATCAATCTGGAATACCTGCAATACACGATAGACATCAACGCCCAGTATTTTTCCTGGAGCAGCGCGTATGTTCCTGCCGGCAGCGCTTTCGGCGACAAGACAGTGGAAGACACCATCATGAGCGCCGCCGCGGTGGCCAATCGTGCCGCGCTGCTGCCGGCAATCCATGACTACATCGCGGCGATTGCCACCTCCGTCAACCTGGATTCCATGACCAACCCCACCCACGCCGCCCTGCTGTCGGAACCGGTCTTGAGCCTGCTGGGAGAAAACAATGTGTAAGCAAAACGCGTGGCGGCGCCACTACTTTCCTGCCGCCATTCGCGGTCAAGACATGAACGCTGTGCGATTGCCGGCCTGAGGCCGGTGTCCAGCAACGGCAGGTAAACCTTAAGAGAGCCAGGCATGAAAAAGAGCGCTACGCTGAACCATTCCACAGACAACAATCCCGTCAGCAAACTGGTCACCTTCATCCAGTTTGACGAGCCGGCGCTGAAGGTCGACGAATATACCCTCAAGGTCACGCAAACCACCAATACGGCGGCGCCGAACAGCTTCACTACGTCGCGCAATTTTGCGGTTAGCGGAGAACGTTTCAGTTTCCAGTCAGGCCAGATCGATTCGGTTTTCCCGCCCGATCTGGCGAACGGAGAATTCGACGGCTCGCTGGCCAGTGTCGTGCTCAACCGCCGTACGCTGCCGTGGGAACGCTACCTCGACACCTCCAACACGGAATTGCCCTGGCTGGCGGTGCTGTTGTTCGACGCCGACCATCAGCCGCTGACCCACAGCGCAACGGCAAGCGACCTGATTACCCTGAACCAGAAAATCACGGTGCTTGGCAACCAGCAGCTGACCGGCGTCGGCAAGCTGCCTGCCGATGTCTTTTCCTATCCCGGCATGAATCCGCTGGGCTATGGCGAGACGCCGGATGAATCCTGCAGCGTGATCGACATCGATCTGACCACCTTCAACCGCGTCGCACCCAGCATGAATGACATGGCCTATCTGGCGCATATCCGCCAGGTGGACACGATGGACACCGTAAAGAACGGCAGCGAAGAAAGCGTTTTTTCGGTAGTGCTTGGCAACCGCATCGCCAAAAATGAGCAGCCGGCCTACGCCTTCCTGGTTTCGCTGGAAAACATGGGGAGCTATCTGCCAGGCGACGACGGCAAGCCGGCCAGCTTCCCCGCGGGCATCAAGAGCGTTCGCCTGATTTGCTACCGTTCATGGCGCTTTACCGCGAACACCATGGACCAGAATTTCCAGCAGCTGCTGGAAAACCTGAACCGGCCCGCGGTCGACGGCCGCCAGATCACCACGCTGCAGTTTCCAGCTACCTTGGTCCAGCCTGACGATAGCCGGGTGCAGCAGGCGCTGGCGGCGCAGGCAAATGGCCAGCTCGATGCGGCCAGCTCGCAGGTGCTGGTGCAGAACGCCTTTGGCCAAGGCTATATCCCGATGAATCACGAAATGCGCCATGCCAATACCAGCGTGTCCTGGTTCCGCGGGCCGTGCACGCCATTCGCAGTCAGCGAGACCAGCTTCGTTTCGACCGGCTCGGCCGACGCCGCCAACCGCTACAACCCGCAAACCGGCTTGTTCGACGTCTCGTATGGCGCGGCATGGCAAATCGGCCAACTGCTGGCGCTGCAGAACACCAGCTACGCGAATGCCTTGTTCAACTGGAAGAAAGCTGTCAACAGCGTCACCGCCACCCAGGCGGAACAGAGCATATTGCAGGCAGCGCTCGGCGCCAACCTGGCAGCGAACCAGGAAATGCCATTCAGCGGCCTGCTGCGTACCCGCAGCAATGCACTGGGCCAGCAGCCGCCGCTGCCAGATATCGTCACCCTGTGGCTAAGCCGCCTCAAGCTGCTGTATGGCGTGCCATTCAACTACCTGGTGCCGAATGAGCAAATGCTGCCGCTGGAGTCGCTGCGCTTTTTTTACCTGGATCTGAACTGGATCAACCATATCGTCGACGGCGCATTCAGCATCGGCCGCACCTGTAGCAAGCAGCAGAGCGTCGACGCCAGTCTGTTCGGGCAGCTGCAAAACGCAGCGCATCCGGTCACGCTGAATCAGCGCCGGCAAAGAAAGGGGCAACGATTTGCGGCCAACGCGGTGCAGCAGTACACCGGATTTCTGTTGCGTTCGCAGGTGGTGACCGGCTGGCCCAACGTACAGGTCAACGGCTATGCGGTGGCTGACGATATCAGCACGGAAATCAAGAAACTGCGCATGGATCGCCTTTCCTCGGATTGCATCATCTGCATTTTCGATGGCGAAATCAAGCAAGTGGCGATTCACGAGCCGCCGGAACAGCTGCATTGCGGGATAGAGATCAATGGCGCGCCCTACAGCACCACCCTGCGCGCAGTCACCGGCGACCGCCCCGGCAGCCAGTTCCTGACCAATCCCAAGGGCGGTCCGCCGACTGCTGTCATCCCGATGCGGGCAGACGCGCAGACGCTGCTGGTAGCGCACGCCGCCACCAGTATTCAGTCCAAGCTGAACAACGATTTCAACCAGAACATCCAGGATTTCACCTCGGCTGAATTCGCCCTTGAAATGATCAAAGGGGTAGTGAAAGTCAATTTCAGCCAACATAATTAGGAACAGGGGAGTCAATGAACGCCACCTCAAAAGCGCTGGTCGTCCCGCTCAATGTGCTGGCTTTTGCCGTCAATGAAAAAGATGCGCACGACGCAACGCCTTATTTTTCCGGCGCGAATACGGTATTCACCGATCAGACGGGGGCCAATCAGGCATTCCTCGGCGCCAACGTCAACCGCAGCCTGACGGGCGCTCCGGCACAGCCGCTGCAGGCCGGCGTGCATGTGCACTGGGCATTGCCGGACGCGCTGACCAAGGCCAACACCACTGCTGAAGGCAAGCTGGCGTTCATGGCGGCGCCCAACCGCTGGCTGGTGCAGCGCCTGCTCATCAGCGGCGGCAAGGCAACCCGCAGTTCCTGGGTGGTGCTGAGCGATTTGCTGAACGACGCCCAGCCCAGCGGCCAGACCTCCATCACCCTGCCCACCTATACCACCGCTTCCGGCCAGGACTATCAGTACAGCGGCGAATTCCAGGCTTTCACCCAGCAATGGGCAGAGCCGGCGGTTCCCCAAACCCAGAGTTTCATGGTCCAGACCGGTCAGGAACTGTCAGCGGTAGCCAGCGGCCAATCCGTATTTGCCTCGTTCTACCCGAACTGCCGCGGCGTATTCGGTTTCGCCGACAGCCTGGCCGACCTCAAGCTGCCGCCCAACAGCAGCGTCGAACTGATGTATACGGTGACCGGCTGGTACAGCAACAACCATAACGATCCCTTGTGCGGCGGCCTCGACCTGACGCACATCCAGGAAGCGCTGGCGTGGACCTTCGACGCCACCCAGCTGGACGTGCAACCGGACTATTCGCTCTACCAGGGTTCGGCGCAAGGCATCGTCTGGCATCCCGACCAGACCTACCTGCCGGACTATTCGCAACATCTGCCGCAAATCGAACTGGATCTTAGCCTGGGCAACAATCCGCCGGAATCCATGTCTTGCTATCTGCAAAACAAGCTGCAACCGGCGCTGCCCTACTTCCAGGTGCTGCTGAACGCCTACTTCGAAGGCTTGCTGGGGAAGCTGCAGCATCCGGCGCCGAGCCAGTTTGCAACCTTGAAGGAAGAGCTGCAGGAGAACGGTTTCCAGTCGATCAAGGCGGAATACATCTACACCATCGTCAAGCAGCTCACCACCTACGGTCCCGATGACCATCCGGTGGTCACCATTGTGCCGGTCGACATTCTGCCGCCCAAAGTCGGCGATGCGCTCAACCTGCTGAACTTCTACGCCCAAGGCGTACAGCTTCTGCAGGAGAGCCTGGAAAATTATCAATGGCAGCTATTTGCCGACTGGTATCGTATCTTCATGGCCGTCAGCAGCCAGCAGCAAACCGCCTACAACATCAGTTATCAGAAATACGGCGGCCTGGCTGCTCAAACCCAGCAGCTGGCGAACGCGACCGCCGTCCTCAACCAGCAAATTGCGCTGCTCAACAGCCAGCTTCCCGAGGGCTGCGTGCTGGAACAGGTGCCGGCCCCGCGCTATTGGCAAGCCAATGACCTGGTGTTCCTGCTTGGCGGCGAAGCCATGCCGCCCGCCAGCCGTTACGGTACTAACGGCCAGTTCAATGCAGACGGCTATCTGCTGTGCCGCCTGGAAAACCAGTTAATCACTAGCGCCACTGCGAATAACGTCACGCTCAACGGCAACACGTTTACCAGCGCCAGGCTGCCGACTCCCAACGCCCTGCCGGCGCCGGATACCTTTAACGCGCTGCTGTCCGAGGCCTTGCTACTGAATGCCAGCCTGCTGTCGGCGCTGAGCGCCGTACCCATCAGCTTCAGCGACGTCCTGGCGGCACTGCCCGGGCAGTCGCCGTTGCTGGCAGTGAGCGGCAACGCGCCGTCACCGGTCAGTCTGAGCAACTGGGACGGCAACCCCTGGGTGCCCTTATTCGCTGCCTGGGAGGTGGAGTTCCAGCCGGTGTTCGCGACTACCGACGACAGCAAGACGCAGCTGTACAACTATGCCAGCGATTTCTTCACCAGCCAGTTCACTGTTGAACAGAACGATGGCGCCGCTATCGGCTACGCGGCTCCGACCGATCCGGCGGGCGGCGCCTTCAAACAGTCCTATACGGGCGTCTCTATCCTGTCCACCAGTGCCATCAACGGCTTTGTGCAACAGCTCAAGCAAAGCAGCGACCCGGTGCTGCAGAAATGCCTGCAAGCCATCCAGCAGCAGAACATGGTGATGCAATCGCTGAGCGGGCTGAATACCGCCTTCCTCATGCAAGACCAGGACCTGCAGCTCAATATCAAGGTGCCGGACGGGTCGGAATATGCCCCGCTTACGCAGGCGGTCGCCCTGGCGCTGGGCGGATATGCAAGCAGCGCGCCGAATTTCAACAGCTACTACAATCCGGTACGCGCCGGCTTCCTGAAAGTCAACCTGACCTTGATTGACATTTACGGGCAAAAGAAGCGCGTGGCGCCGGCCACGATCAACATCGCGCAGACATTGACGGCGAGCTACCGGGGCCAGCCGGTTGCCGCCATGGCTTACCTGCCGCCACGCATTTCGCAAGCCTCGCGCCTGTTGTTCCGTTTCCTGGCGGCTGACGCCGCCAATCTTGAGGAAATGAACCTGCATCCCGCCACTACGCCGATCTGCGGCTGGCTTTTGCCTAACCATCTGAGCGCCAGCCTGTTCATCTACGACGCCCAGGGCGCCAGCCTGGGGGCGCTGTTCCTCAATGACAGCAAGAACCTCATCATGTGGCAGTCGGCGCCCGGCAGCGACCACACCATAGATGAAGATGTGCAGTCCGTGATGCGCGACCAGCAGCCGCAATTGCGCGACCTGGTGCTTTCACTGAGCGCATCGGCGCCGCAATACTTTAACGACTTCATGACGGCGATCGACAGCGTCAACGGTTTTGTCGAACCGCAGGATGTCTCCACCAACAATGACCTTGCGGTATTGATCGGCCGCCCGATCGCCATCGTACAAACGGCGCTGACCCTGGAGCTGAAAGGGACGCCGCAATACAACCAGTCATGGAGCGTGCTCGGCCTCGATCCGGACAAAAATCCCCTGGCCGAAACCGATAACGATTTCAGCAAGATCGACTTTCCGGTGGTGCTGGGTAACATGCAAGACCTCAACGATGGCTTGATCGGCTATTTCAAATTTGGACAGAACAATTACGACTGGTCGAGTTTCTATTCCATGGGCGCGCCCTCCGGCAGCGGCAGCGGGGTCAAAATTCCCGGGCAAAATACGCTTACCGTCAAACCTTATCCGGACGCGAGCGGCACCACCGCCGCCAGTGCCGCCAGCAAGCAGCTGTTGCTGATCGACCCGCGCGCCGTGGTGCACGCCACCACCGGCATCCTGCCGACGATCGGCATAGGTATTCCATCCGACATGTACGCCGCTACCCTGAGCAGCCTGGAAATGACCTTCCTGACTTCGCCCGTACTGTCCGGCAGCAGCGCCTTCAACCTGCCGCTGCCTAACGAAGCCGGCTACCAATGGTCCTGGATACAAGAAAGAATGGTCGACAACAGCGCGCGCTGGGAGATCCGCGGCGATCTCGCCAATCCCCAGCCCTCCAGCCTGTGGAGCTATACGCCGCAGACATTGCTGGAAGGCTGGCTGCGCATCAACCCGGACTTGCTCAGCTTTGAAATCTTCGACGCCAGCCATAAGGCGATTCTGACGCCAGGACGCAACGACAAGCTGACGCTGACTGTCTCCAACCGCCAGGGTCGTCCGATCACCTTCTCGCCCGCGCCCCTGGTGGCGGAAGGGACGCCCCCTGCCGGTTCCATTTTCTATCTGCATTTCGGCAGCGCCGTGCCGCAGGCGACGGTGGCCAGCATTGTGCTGGCGGCGGCCGGCTGGCAATTTTCATGCATCACCGATAGCCAGTACGGCAGCTACTGGGCCGCCAGCCCGACGCAAGACGTGGTGCTGGCGGGCGGCGCAAATTTCTCGATTGAGGTCGATCGTCTGCAGATTACTACCGACAAGCAGCAAATCATGGTCTATACCGACTACTACCAGATCACCAATATCAATGATGGGGTCTACCAGGATGGCCTGGTTATCGCACAACAGTAGGAGGGCAAAGTATTTGGATCGCAATTCAGTCATGTCTCGGAAATATCCGTGACAGGCGTTCTAGGCAGTTGGCATATGTGTTTGATGGTGTTTGACGGTGTTTGATGGAGTTTGATGGATTCGGGATGGACCGAAAGCCGTCCCGCTGATTGGCTTCGCAGTTGTTCCGCGGTTCCGGATACGCAGGGCGCCGGAAATCGTGAGCGGAATGACATTTCAACTATTTTCGATGGAGAAAAACATGGATCAAATCAGCTTTACGATTAATAACGGCAGCGCCACAAACACCATCTACATGCCGACCAGTGATCCCAGCGTCAATCACATCAGCCTGCTGATCAGCAGCACCGCCACCCTCACCCTGACTGCCGGCACACCGGTCGAGGAGAGCCAGGCGGCCGGCGCCAGCGGCAGTCTGTTCTATCTGCATATCAAAAATCTCGGGCTGAGCAGATCGGAACTCAACGATCTGTCGGTAACCCTTGCCGGCTGGAACGCCAAGGTGTTCGCAGACACGCAAGTGATCTGCCTGACGCCTCGGCAAGATACGGTCGTGGCCAAAGGCCAGGTACTGATCGCCGCCGTCGGCAGTTTCACTGCCAGCCAGGCTCCCAGCGGCAGCAGCGCCCAGCTGTACATGAGTTTTTATCGCGCCAGCCCGGTCTCCGGCGGCGGCTTGCCGTTCACCTACAACAATGTCGTGACCTTGCAGGCGCCGCCTTCAGGTGCGCTGGATTTGCACAATGCGATTGCCGCAACACTCGTCAACAACACTGTGGTGCAGTCGAGCAGCGATTACCCGGCGATTGAAAATACGCTCAACCTGACTTTCGCTCCCGGCCCGAATCCGAAAGTGATCAACGCCGGCGCCAATACCGTTTTCACCGTCAGTTTCGTATATGCCACCGACCAGTATGGCTATGGCGCCCTGACCACCATCGGTAATGCGCTCGACATCAACGTCAACGCCGGCGACAACGCCGCTTCCTGGGTGATCACGCCGCCAGCCGCCGGTTCGCAAAATCCAGGCTGGATGCTGCAACCGCTGGCCGGACAGCCGATCCTGGGCACCAACGCAGGATCGACCGTCGGCTTTGTGCTGAGCGACATCTTCACCACCTTCCAGGCCGGAGCCACCCTGATGCTCGTCAGCTATAGCGGCGTGCCAGGCTATCAGGACGGTGCGTTCTCGATTCCCTTGTACAAGGAAGCCCACGTCTATATCCATTCCCTGCTGGCCAGCCCCAATCCTGCGACTCTCAACCAGGGACTGGCTACGGTCGACCTGGCATGGAACGCCAGCGGCGCAAGGCTGACCCTGATGCCAGGAATGATCGACGTCAGCGGCCAGCAGAGCTATACCGCGAAAATTGCGGAATCAACCCAATTCACCTTGATCTCGCAGGGAGTATCTCCTGCCAACTACGCTTCCAGCGACTTGCTGGTAGAGATTTTCCCGGCGATCAACTGCATCGTGGCGAATCCGCAAAATGTCTACTACAAGGATTTTCCGCACGACGTATTACTGGACTGGAGCGTGAATTCCAACAACCAGGTGGCGTTGAGCAACAGCGTCAATTCCAATGTCCAGTACCTGCCGCCGAACTACACCACCGGTGTCAGCATCACGCAGCCGCAAATGTTCAGCATCAAGCCGCAAAGCGGCGGCCTGCCTTTGTTCATCGAACGCAACGAAGTCATTTCCGCGTTTGAACTGCAACAGCACAGCGTCACCCTGAACAATGCTGCGCAGGCTCTGGCTTTGTCGCCGACCGCGAATATCTGTGCCCTGATCCAGCAGAACAGCAATCAGATCCTGATCCTTGAAACCATCACCAATACAGCCTACGGCAATCCGATATCGGCCGGCAGCCAACCGGTGGCGCTCAGTTTTTCGCATGACGGCAGCAAGCTGTTCGTCGCCAATGGCGGCGATTCCACGTTGACCGTGTTCGACGTCACATTCAGCGGCGGCAGCAGCGGCTATGTCTTCACCAAGGCGGGCAGCGATGTCAACTTGTCAGGCGTGCCGGTTGCACTGCAGGTTTCTGCGGACGATACCGCTGTTTTTGTCAGCAGCAACAGCAGCAACACCAATCCGGGAACGCTGGACGTGGTGATCAGCACCAACAATAACTATTCCGTCAGCAATAGCGTGCGGTTCCCGGGACAGGTGAGCGAACTCGCAGTATTGCCGTCGGCAGCGCAGATTTTCCTGGTCAGCCAGGCGGCGCAAAGCGTGTATGTGGTGGGCTATGACAGCATCCATCATTCCTACCAATGGGTGCGCACCATAGGCGGTTTTGCCAGCGCCGACACGCTGACCGATATCGCGATCGTCGGACAGGATTCCGGTACGCTCCTGATCGTCTGCTCGGGAAGCAACAGCGTCTATGCGGTGAGCAAAGAAGTCAGCAGTGTGGCAGGCAAGCAGAAGCTCAGCGTCGGCAGTAATCCGACGCGCGTGCTGGCGATTGAAACCGGCGCCTATGCCTATGTCGCCAACAGCGGCGATAACAGTCTGTCGCTGATATCGTGTTTCAAAGGCAGCGGACTGTGCCGTGTACTGGAAAGCAGCCTGGCCAATAGCGCCAGTCCGGTTGCGCTCAGCAGTTCGGCGCAAGGCAGCGTAATCTATGTCGCCAACAACGGCCCTAGCCTGAGCGTGTGGAATAACCAGACTTTCACCACGCAGGGATCAAGCCTTTCCGCTACCTTGGCGACCAGCGTCGCCGCCAGCGCGCAATACGTGGTTTCCTGGCATAACTACAACATCCAGATTTCCTATCCGGGCAAGACTGCCACCTCCGGCCTGTCCGTGTATGACAGAAATACGCAGACCACCAGCGTAGTCAACGGCAGCACGCAATACACAACCTTCGAGTTCTGGCCGGACAGCAGCCAAAACACCGCCATTGCAACGGTGTACGGCAGCAATACCTTGCAGATTCTCAGCACTGTCGATTTTTCAACCAGCTCGACTATCGCGTTCTCCAGTTCCAGCACTTGCCGCGCCGTCGCCACGGCCATTTCACCGTATGGCAACATGATATTTGTATTAACGGTCGATACCGGCGGCGTCTATCAACTAGTGGCCATTGCTTCCGATCCCAAGACCAGCCAGTACAGCGTCGTTTCCAGCGTCAGCCTGTTCACCCAGCCGGCGTCTTCCGGCCATTCGCTGGCGGCGCTGTCAGACGGTTCCAGCGCCTTTGTCACGGACGCTTCGTTTCAAAAACTGTATATCGTTTCACGCACACAGACGGGGACTTATAGCCTCGACGGCAATACCTACAATTTCATCTACATGCCGCGCGCCATGAGCTGCGCGCCGGACGACAGCCAGCTTTACATCTGGATGAATCAAGGTAGCAACAGCGGCTTCGCCAGTTTTGACATCGCTTCACGCACGCTGGAAAATTTCGTCTTGCCGAACTCGGTATCGTTCCAGATCAGCAGCATGGCCATCGCACCTGACGGCTCCAGCTTGTACGTGACCGACACCAACCTCGGGGTCCGGGTGTTTTCCACCGATTCCATGCAAAACACGCAAAACATCAGCCTCCCCGGCAGCAGCTTCCCGATGGGCATTGCGATTGCACCGGACGGCTCAGGTTTGTTCACCGCCAACGCCTTCTCTGACAATGTGTCGCTGACGGCGCAACTGGCCGCCAATCCGGTCACTATGGCCGTCCACCTCGCAGCGATGGGCACGGGCTCCGAGTATCTTGGCATTTTCATGCGCGACTACATCGGCGCAACCCCGACCAGCAACAACGGCAGCGGCTGGACCTTGTCCCCGGACATTGTTCCTTGGGGCACCCAGCCGATGCCCGATTCCTCCGTCCTGGGACAGCAAGCCAACTACAACAGCGATTACGCCAACAACATCACACTGGACCAGTACAACAATGTCTATGTGCGTGGTTTGAACACGGCCAGCGGCGCGCAGACATCGCGTATCTATTTTTACTGGGTCGATTCGTCCATCATACTTTTACCTGGACAATGGAGTCCTTACAATTTCACGTTCAACAACAATCTGCAAAACTGGCTCGATGTCACGGCGAAGAATGCCAACGATATCGCCTACAGCCCTGCGCCGCTGACCTGGAAACCGTCTTCAAGCTATCCGCATTACTGCCTGGTCGCGTGGGTAGACAATACGGCAAATCCAAGCCCGCCCGATTTATCCCAATGGGCCAATTTCACGGACTGGACCGATCTTGGAAATTTCATCACGGCGCATCCCAACATGGCATGGCGCAATACCAATGACGTCGCGGTAGCGGGCGCGTTCATGAATGCGCAAACGCGTGTCGCCGGCGTCTCGGCCGGCGGCCAGGTGACTGTCGGCGTGATGCTGTCCAACATTCCGATCGATAGCAAGGGCACGATACAGTTCACCTTAATCAACAGCAACGGCACCATCAGCTATTCTTCGCCGCTGCACCCGATCGATACCAACACTTTCTCCCAAACCATCCAGTGGCCGGCAAACGCGCCAGATCCTATCCTGACCTACACCTACGCTCCGGCCGGCGGAACATTGCAGGGCAAAGAAAAGATCACCGCGTTTACGGCGTTCGTACCGCCGATGATGCTCAAGAAGAGCCTGCTCTTGCGCGCGCCGCATTTGCTGATCGACGTGCCGAGTACACAGATGACAGGCATCCAGGAAATGCTGTTGGGTACCGTCAGATTCCAGTTCACCGGAAATAGCTGATATGGCTTGGCGTCCCGCCCGCCACGGCGCCAGCGGGATGCCGGACCAGGGCCGCTTCAGGCCCTGTCTGACTCAATGCTTTGCTTGCGCGATCTGATCCAGTCCGGACGGCGGTCGTCTCGTGTTTTTCGACGCACCACCCGGCACAGCTGGTTTAACCGCAGCTTTAGTTTGCGAGTTTGATCAGGTTCACCGCAGGTAACGGGCCACCCGGGAACTGTTGCAACTTACCGCCTATAGCCAGGGATCCTAAATCAATGCTGGCAAATCCCAGTTGGTCTATTAATTGTCCGACTGTGGATTTGGCCGCTGCATCATCGCCCGATAAAAATACAACGCGCTTGCCACCGGCTTGCTTCGGATCGCTTGCCAGCACTGCAGCAAGCAGGGTATTGAACGATTTCACCAGCCTGGCTCCGGGCAACATAGCCGTCACTACCTCGCTGGAATTGCGCCCGCCAAGTTCGGCAAGTTGATAGCCGGGTTGAATCACGGGATTGGTAGCATCGATGACGATACGGCCGTCCCATGATGGCAAACCGGCCAAGGCTGACGGCAGTTGCGCCCAGTTCACGCTCAACACCACAATGTCTGCCGCTGCTGCCTCTCGAACGCTGCCGGCGCGGGCGTTTGGGCCAAGGAGAGCGACTATGTCGGCCAGCGTTTCAGGACCGCGACTGTTGCTGAGTGTGACCTTCAGTCCGGCCCGGACGACCTGCTTTGCCATGGCCTGGCCAATAGCGCCGGCGCCAATGATGCCGATATGTTGAATGCCTTCTTTGTTGATTTGTGAATTATTCGACATGATGATTCCTTTTGGTTGTTGTCGTAGTTGATACCGATCTTAGGCTGCGCGCGGCACGATTTTTAGCGCCTTGCGGGCATCAAGACTGAATACGCCAGGCCCGAAGCTCATGATTTGAAGCAGGCCGCCAGCCATTGCAATGTTCTTGAGCAAATTGAACAATTGGTTCTGGTCGCCGATGGCGTGATGGAACACCAGACCGGTGACCACCGAAAATACGGCCAGTACCAAGGCTGTAATGCGTGTCTGGAAACCGAACGCCAGCAACAAGCCGCCGCCGATCTCAACTGCTACAGCAAGCGCAAATCCCAAGACGGGGAACGGCAACCCCATGGCGCCGATGTAGCCTATCGTCATGGCGGGAGCGGCAATCTTGCCGGCGCCGCTGATGAGAAAAATCGCCGCCATCATGAGTCGGCCGATGAGTGGAAAAGAAGATGAGGTGTTAGTTGCGTTTTGCATGTTAGCTCCTGATGAAGTAGAAAATCAGTAAAAAAAATAAGTGGTTGAATAACTGCTCTGATAGTTGTTGCCGTGCTGCCGTGTTGCCAAGTTGCGGGATTAATCCTTGAAATTACAAACTACGATTGGCTTCCAATTGCTCTCTGATCCGCTCGATCCCGGCTTCGCCGCGTTCCAGCGCATAACCGTCCGTGTGAACCGAGTAATAACCCAGCACCAGATCGTGGGGATGCTTGACTGCGGAGCCCAAAACGAATTCGGTATCACCCTCTGCGAAAAAATCCAGGGCGGCTGTCGATTCTTCGAATACAGCGAGCTCGTTCTGTAAGCCCACACCTGCCGCATGCAGCTTGCCTGCGTAAGGGGCGACCCAGCCGACTGTGTGCCCGGCGGGCGGCTGATAGCGCCAGCGCTGTCCGTTTTTCAGCACGACATGCAGATAATTGATGGATGCGCGGGTGGCGATGGCGCTCGTCGCATTCCCGTAGCGACCGAGAATGACACGGGCTGGCCCATGGGTTTGTACTTGCTCAGGCGCCAGATACTGGCTGTGTGCGGGGCCGTTTTCGTCCTCCGGCGGCAGTGCAATCCACAGTTGAAAGCCTCGCACGCGCTCGCCCTCGGCGGCGCCGCCGGCATGCCAGACTCCGCCGCCGGCGTTCATCCATTCGACGCTTCCAGCCGACGGCGTGCCGCTTTTCCCGGTCGTATCCTTGTAGTCCATATTGCCGGAAACGACGACAGTGACGGTGGCAATGCCGGAATGGGGGTGCATGCCCGAGAGAGGCTTGCCGGTGGAACGGATATCAAAGTCGTCTAAAAAAACAAAAGGTTTGATTTTTTCACCGATGCCTGATGGGCTTGCAAGGCGAGTAAACCACTCTTGGCGCTTGCCTTTTGTGCGATAAATGATTTGACGTGCTTGTGACGTTGCTGGCCCTGGCAGAACAGCATTGTCGCTAGAAATTGCGTACATGATTACTCTCCTTAGTGAGTGAAATATTTCCTTAGCGACCTTAGTTTTGGTTTTCAAAACTGTGCCGCCTTTAGCCGCTGATGCTTTGGTATGCGTTGGTTGTGGAGGTTTGAGACGTCCTGAACCAATGACTGCATGGTAGACACTAGACCGATATCGCGGAAGCCTATATATTTCGATGGAATCAATCGTTGGGAGCGATACATGTTAGATGCGATGTCCATGGACCAGCTGCGCATCTTTATTGCCGCAGCAGACGAAGGAAGCTTCTCCGCGGCAGGACGCAAGCTGCGGCGCGCGCAATCGGTTGTCAGCCAGACGCTGGCGAATCTTGAGCAGCAAGTCGGATTCCCGCTGTTTGAAAGAACCGGCCGCTATCCAAAATTGACAGAGGCCGGAAGAGCATTGCTGGCAGATGCCCGTGCCGCAGCGGATAGCATGGATGGATTCAAGGCGAGGGCACGCACACTGGCGGAAGGTCTTGAACCTGAATTATCCGTCGCGGTGGATGTGATGTATCCGATTGCAGCGCTCACTGACGCTGTACGCGCCTTTCATGCTGCCTTTCCTATCACGCCGTTGAGGCTGTATGTCGAGGCGCTTGGCGCAGTAGTCCAGCCGGTCCTGGATGGCCGCAGCCGCATCGGCATCATCGGTTCTTTTCCGGATGTGCCAAGCAATTGCGAATCCGAGTATCTGTTGAATGTTCCTGCAATTGCGGTGGTGTCTGCCTCGCATCCACTGGCAAACCTGGGCGGCATGATTCCTCGCGCCACTGCCGCAGCTTATGTGCAGCTGGTGTTGACGGACCGCTCCAATCTCACGGAAGGTCGTAATTTTGGCGTCATGTCGCCGCTGGTATGGCGGCTTGCCGACCTGGGCGCCAAGCATGCCTTTTTGCGTGCCGGCCTGGGCTGGGGCATCATGCCGGGACACATGGTAGAAGAAGACATCGCACGCGGGACACTGGTGGCGATGGAATTGGAGGCCCATCCTTCGATAGGCTCATCCTTTTCCATGCATGCCATATACCGCAAGGACATGCCACCCGGCCCTGCAGGAAGGTGGTTTGTAGGTCAGTTAAAACAAGGCTAATCAGTTTGCGGAAAAGATCAGCCAAATACTTTTGCGGCTGTTTTTGCCACAAGCTCCCCCTGATGGCGCGCACCGGCGAGGTCGATTTCGCTTGGCTGGCGCGAGCCGTCGCCGCCTGCCACAGTGGTCGCACCGTATGGAGCTCCGCCGACAATCTCGGCCATATTCATCTGGCCTTGATGGCTATACGGGAGACCGACGATGATCAAACCCAAGTGCATCAGGTTGGTGATGATTGAGAACAGCGTCGTTTCCTGGCCGCCGTGCTGGGTAGCACTTGAGGCAAAGGCGCCGCCGATTTTGCCATTCAGTGCGCCGCGCATCCACAAGCCGCCGGTCTGGTCGAGAAACGCCGCCATCTGCGAAGAAATACGGCCGTATCGAGTACCGGTACCGACGATGATTGCGTCATAGTTTTCGAGGTCGGCAACTGTGGCAACCGGCGCCGCTTGATCAAGCTTGAAATGTCCGGCTTTGGCGATCTCCTCAGGCACCGTTTCTGGCACCCGTTTGATATCGACATGTGCGCCAGTGCTGCGCGCGCCCGCTGCAACTGCTTCAGCCATCTTTTCTATGTGTCCGTAAGTTGAATAATAGAGAACAAGAACCTTAGCCATTGGAGCCTCCTGATTAAGTGACGGGGGTGACGCGGGTGTGCCGCAATCGGTTTGGAAAATCGCTGCTACAAGCGAGACAGATACAAGCGAGACAGATACAAGAGAGACAGATACAAGAGAGACAGATACAAGAGAGACAAAAATAGATGGATAAATAGTAGGTATGCAGTCACTTTGAGGGAAGCCCATAAAATTCGATAGGATCCATCGTCAATAACGATACATGCCAAGTTTGTCCAGGCCGCCGGGTAAGAGTCGCTATCCGGCACGACTTATTCCTGCTCGATATGCGCCTATTTGTGCGAGAAATACTGGTTCAGGTTGTAGAGCAGGCCCGCAAACGGCATGCTCAATGCGGCATACACAGCGTTTGCTTCAGGGGCCGCGTTGTCGCCCAGGATTTCGACAGCCACGGTTGAATAGCCGACCGGAATCACGCCGGCTTGCACCATCCGCATCACGCCGAGGTCCGACTGCTGCCGGGTAAAACTGCCGGAAGCGTCGACCACCGCGTAGGTGCTGTAGCCGTCGGCCAGCGCGGAAATTGCGGGGAACGCCAGGCAGACATCGGTCGAGATGCCGGTAATGATCAATTTCTTGCGGCCCGTTGCCTTAACTGCGGCAACCACGCGCGGGTCGTGCCAGGCGTTGACGGTGGTCCGCTCGATATGCTGGTTACCGGGCAGAGCCTCGCGCAGTTCCGGAATCATCGGTCCCCACATGCTTTCGGTGGTGGTGGTCACGATGACCGGAATCTTGAGCGCTTGGGCGGCCTTCGCCAGACCGACGATATTGTGCTTGAGCTGCATCGTGTCGATGTCACGCACCCCTGTGTACAGACCCAGCTGGTGGTCGACAATGAGAAGTACAGCGTTGTCCCGCGTAAGCTGCTCATATTCCGTGAGTTTCATGGTTCGTTCTCCTATAGATTGGTTAGGAATGGCGTTGCCGCCATGTAGTCAATATAGGAGGCTCGATCGTTCCGGACAATCGTGCACAGCACAACGAATCGTTCCAGAAAATGAACCTTGACATCCATAACCAATTGGCTATGATTCATCCATGCCAGCTAGCAACTTTCGCAGAAACCCAGAAACCGATACGCAGTTCATATAGACAAGGATTCACAATGCACGCCGAACCGACAGCCGTCCTGAAAATCTTGTCTGATCCAACCCGGCGTGCAATTTTCGAACGCTTGAGCAGAGACGGTGAAATGACAGTGCACGCCTTAACTGATCCGTCCGGGGTATCGCAACCCGCCATTTCGAAGCACCTCGGCGCGCTCAAGCTAGTTGGCCTGGTGCGCGGCCGGCGTGACGGACGTGAGACGTATTACAGCGCCGAGCCGAAAGCGCTGGCGCCGCTGTTTGACTGGATCAGTTTTTATTCGACCTTCTGGCATAACCGTTTTGACCGTTTAGAAACCCTACTGACGAGGATGGATCAATGACACCAACTAACGACACCCAAACCCTGATTGTAGAGAGGGAGTTGCCGCACCCTGCCGAGAAGATCTGGCGCGCTTTGACGCAGGCCCCCTTGATCGAGGAGTGGCTGATGAAAAACGACTTCAAGCCTGTGGTGGGCCACCGTTTCGATCTGCGCGCAGACTGGGGCGTGGTTGACTGCCAGGTCCTGGCAGTCGAGCCGAACAAAACGCTGTCTTACGCATGGGAAGCCCTTGGTCTCAAGAGTGTTGTTACCTGGACTCTCACCCCTGCTGGCACGGGGACTCACCTGCGCATGGAGCAGTCGGGCTTCCGACCGGATCAGCAACAGGCTTACCAGGGAGCCAAGTACGGATGGCAGAAATTCTTCGCAGGCCTCGAACGCGTGGTGAGTGGGCTGACGTGAGCCGCGCTCTATCACCGGTTTGCAAATGAAATATATCTGAATCTCTAAGGTGAGAACATGAAAAACCCGGACGCGAGCCAAAGCCAGTCGGCATCGGAGCTCATTTCGAAAAGAATCGCCGACCTCGGCGACTGGCGCGGAGAAACCCTCGACAGAATGCGCAAGCTCATCCAGGAAACCGAGCCGGACGTGATCGAGGAGTGGAAGTGGATGGGCACACCGGTTTGGTCGCGCGACGGTATCATCTGCACCGGCGAATCCTACAAGGACAAGGTGAAACTTACCTTCGCCAAGGGTGCGTCTCTGAAGGATCCGGCCCGTCTCTTCAACTCAAGTCTCGACGGCAACGTGCGCCGTGCGATCGACATCCTCGAAGGAGAAGAAATTGACGAGTCCGCCTTCAAGATGCTCGTTCGCCAGGCGGCCGCTCTCAACAGTGCTGGCAAGTCGAAACCTTCGAAGAAAGCGAAGTCCTAAGGGAAAGCCGCCCCTGAACAGATCCGGCATCGGGGCGCCGCAACTACCACATCAAGTCGTCCGGGATCTGGAAGGCCGCATACGGATCGTCCGCATCGATCTCGGTGCTGGTCTTGTTCACCCGCACGACGAGCGAGGCATCGCGCTCGGCGATCTTGTCGGCGATGATCCTGGGCACCAATTCTCTGGCGTCGCCCTGGCAGATGATCACCAGGCGCCCGGCGATTAAATGAGCCTGGACCGCGGCCGACACATACAGCCGTTCGACCTTCTTGTCGTGGGTAAAATTGTAGGCGATGTCGCCGTTACCCATGCTTTGGCGATTCTTCTGCACCATCTGGGTAATTTGCGCCGCGATCGCCTTTTGGGTGGCGGCCGCATCGCGCTGGGCATTCAGTTCGCGCGCCCGCTCGGCATTCTTGCGCTGCGTTTCGAGTGCAGCCAGGCGCGTTTCGTCGACACTGGCCGTGCCGCTCCGGCGCTCGGCCTTCTTCTGCTTATTCTTGTCCTGGTTGACCAGTTTGGCTTTGTTTTTGTCGACCAGGCCAGCTTTCAAAAATTGCTCTTGCAAAGAGGCCATATGCTGCTCCGTAAATAGGGTCCGCCGGCCCAGGCAGTAGCGCCGACCAGCGAAAAGACGCTAGCATAGCAAAAAATCGCCCGCGCACCCCCACGATCGCACCCTTGCTGGCGCTGCCAGGCGCTCCCACCCCGGCGTCACAGTCACAAACGGTTTCACAAGCGGTTTCACAAGCGGTTTTCTTGAACAAGGCGGGTTCGGATCGCCGCTATGCGTGCCTCTCCTTGCTGTAGCGCTTGAGACGTCGTGTGAACCGAGTAATAGCCGAGAACGAGATCGTGTTCGTGAGGGGCTGCCGAACCGAGAACGAATTCGACATCGGTCAGAGCCTCGAACTCTACTGCTTCGCCCGACGGCTCGAAAACCGCAAGGTCGCCATGCAGCAGCGTATTTGGCGCCGCTACGGCGCCCGCTGCGATAGCGGCCCAAAGGACCGTGTGATCCGCCGGCGGCTGGTAGCGCCAGCGCTCGCCAGCCTTCAGGCGCACGGCCAGATAATTGATCGATGAGGGCGGCTTGATAGCGCTGGATGCGGCGCCACAGCTGCCAAGGAGGACGCGCACCGGGCCGTCTGCCGCCACTTCTTCCGGCGCCTGATAGATGCTGACGGTGGGGCCTAATTCAAGCTCCGGCGGCAAAGCTATCCAGAGCTGGAATCCGCGCGTCCGGCCCGGTTTGTCGAGCCCGCCACCGTGCCACATGCCGCCTCCGGCCTGCATCCATTCGACGCCGCCGGCTGGCAGCAAGCCTTTGACGTTGTCGGGATCTATATAGTTGACCGCGCCTTCTGTAATGTAAGTCAAGGTGGCTATTCCAGAATGCGGATGCAGATTTCCAATGAAGGGCGGACCTTCGTGTTCAATCAGGTCGAGGAATACAAACGGCTTCAGCATTTCGCCTAAGTCGGACGGACTCATCAGGCGCGTGACCGGGCCGTGCGTGCGTCCTCGGGTGACCCGTGCAATTCGACGCACGGGAGCGGATGCAGCGGCGGGGTAAGTAGTAGAGGTAGACACTTTGTATCCTCGTAGTGAGTAGCTTATGCGCTTGCGCGCGCTGTCCTCAGCGCCGCCGTCCACCACAGCAAGTCGTCGATCATTGTTTCAGCAGGCCCCGAGAGTTCAGCCAGTCCGGCGCCGACGTCGCCACCTGTGAAGTGCGCCCAAAGGGTTGCAACCGGAATATGTACCGAAGAACGGACCGCGGCAAGTTGCAGCTCAGTGGCGGTCTGGCGCAGTTGCTGGACGCTGCGTACGCCGGCGGCGCCACCATAACTCACGAATGCCGCCGCCTTGCGATTCCATTCCGGATAAACCCAGTCCAGTGCGTTCTTGAGCACCGCTGGCGGGCCGTAGTTATATTCAGGGGTGACGAAGATAAAGCCGTCTGCCTTGGCGATTTCGGCAGTCCATTTTTGAACCACTTCGTTCGAGTAAGGGGCGCGGCCGGGCATGGCGGGCGACACGGGCTGGTCAAAGAATGGCATCGGAAAGTCGCGCAGATCCAGCAGCCGCGTTTCGACGCCATCGCGTTGCCGGAGGTGATGTGCAATCCAATTTGCCGGTTGATCGGAAAAGCGGCCTTCGCGAGTGCTCCCGATAATCACGGAAATGACAGTCATGTTTTGCTCCTTGCTGATAGTTGGAAAATGAAGATCCGCTTGCGCCATCGAGCGCCGACGAGTCAATGAGGATCGTTCCGAGTCAGCAGCTTCACACCTGGCAACGAACTATGACTAGGTATCAAACTGTGCCTGAGACTATTGTAGTTACCTGTGATAAGCTCCACAAGAAGGCACATATCTGATACCGGAGCACATTCAAGTGACTGTCAAGCACCCCGATCATGCGAGCGAAGATTGCCGCGCCGTCAGTTCCGTACTGGCGCGTGTTGGCGACAAATGGAGCGTCCTTATCATCGTCCTGCTCGGCGACGGGCCAAAACGCTTCAATGAAATCAAGCGCTCAGTGGGCGGCATTTCACAGAGAATGCTCACTCTTACACTGCGCGGACTGGAACGGGACGGCCTGGTAACGCGAACCCAGTTCCCGACGATTCCGCCGCGCGTGGATTACGAGCTGACCCCTCTCGGACATTCCTTGTGGAAAGCTGTCGAACCGCTCGGTACCTGGGCGCAGGGGCATGTTGCGCACATCGTTGAGGCGCGCACCAGGTTTGACGAAGGTATCGCAAGGATCGATTGAGGCTGGCTGAGCAGCGACTGACTCCGCTTACCACAGATGCCCATCCCGAGATTGACATGCCGATGCCTGAGGGCCAATATACAAGTTAACAATTGATAACTAATAACCAATAACAATTAACAGTTACTCAAAATAAATTTTGAGTAACTGTTAATGAAATACAATTTTAACTTGGCAGTTTCCATACTTCGGCGCGCCCCATAGCGTATTCAAAAACTTAACGCGCGGAGGAAACAAAGGGAGGATCACGCTCGATGTTTTGGCGTGAGAACACTATGGCCGTCCACGGGTTAGACAAAAAAAATGAAATGGCATTGAGTCTTGCCAGCGACGCCGCCGATGCCCAAATGGTCGGCAGGATGCGGCTGGTATTGGCGATCTCGGGCTTACTGGCGATTTTTATCGACCCCTCAGGCTTGAGCGATGTCAGCCGCTTTACCTGGATCGTCTTTTCCGGGTATGTCTTGCACTGCGTTGCGCTTTACATTTTTGCGCTGCTTAACAAACCGTTCTGCCAGAGCAAGCTGATTCATTGGATGGATGTCTGCTGGTATGCGCTGATCGTTTTATTCACAGGTGGCGTCAGCAGCTTTTTTTTCCTGTTCTTCTTTTTCGCCATTCTCACTTCGTCTTTTCGCTGGGGTTTCGAGGAGGGTGCGCGGATTACCGTCACCTCAGCGATATTGCTGGCTGCATGCGGTTTGATGCTGGATACAAAACAAGATCTTCCCCGCTTATTGTTGCGTACCACCTTCTTGCTGACGTTCGGCTACATGAGCGCGCGCTGGGGCGAGTCAAAAATAGAGCTGAAACGCCGGATTGCCCTGCTGCGCGATGTCAGCCGGCTATCAAATCCGCGTTTTGGGGTCGATCACACCATCACCTCCGTCCTGAAAAAGACATTGGCGTTTTTCAGGGGCAGCAGCTGTATCCTGGTGATCCGGGACCAGGATTCCGCGATCGATTCATTGCGGACAATCAAAGAAGGCGATGCTGAGCAATCAATCAATGCCGTGCAAATTCGTGCAGAAGCGGCATCGCGGCTGATGGTTTTTTCCCAAGACCAGATGGTTGTGTACACGCGCCCGGTTGGCCCAGCCATGTCTATACTCGGAGGATCCCTGGTGTATGAAAGTGCCAGCGGCAGCTGGCTCAAACGCGCGGAGCAAACCAGCCAGGACATGGCAGAGCTGCTGGAGACAGATTCATTTATCAGCGTTCCTTTGTCATTGAGAAAAGGAGAAGGCCGTATTTATGTCATCTCAAAGAGAAACAGATTCAGCAAAGCGGACGCCCTGTTTTTGAGTCATATCGCCGAACAGGCATTTCCGGTTATCGAGAACATCGAACTTCTCGACCGGATGGCCTCGGAGGCTGTTTCGCAAGAACGGAAAAAGATTGCATTGGATATTCACGATACTGCCATCCAACCGTATATCGGCTTGAAAATGGGCTTGAGCGCCGTGCGCAATAAAGCGGCTCCCGACAATCCCCTGATCGACGATCTCGACAAACTGATGAACATGGCGGCACAGGTCATCGGCGATTTGCGGCGCTATGCCGGAACGTTTAAAAACGAACTAGGACAGACTGAACCGATATTTCTCGTGATTCTGCGCCAGCAGGCAGCGCAAGTCCGGGAATTCTACGGCATCGACATCGCAGTCAGCATGGAAGGCGAACTGAATGTGAGCGACCGCCTGACCGCAGAAGTATTGCAGGTCGTGCGTGAAGGATTGAGCAACATCTGCAAGCACACCGATGCGCAAAGCGGCTTCGTCAAACTCCAGTGCGCAGACGGCTTGCTCAAGATTCAAATTGAAAATGAAGGGTTTGGCACTCAGTTTATCGATTTCACGCCACGCTCGATTACCGAGCGGGCCACCGCGCTGGGCGGCAAGACCCACGTGAAGCAAGGGGCTGGCGGCAGCACCGCCGTATTGATCGAAATACCCGTCTAAGAAGGTGGGACCATGAAACCGGCGCACGAAACCATTCGCGTAATGCTCGTCGACGATCACCAGACGATGTTGTGGGGATTGAGTAAACTGATCGATGGCGAAAAACCGAAGATGGAGGTGGTCGGGACCGCAAGAACTTGCGAAGAAGCGCTGGCGAAAATCGACCAGCTGGTCCCCGACGTCATTTTGCTGGACCTCGACCTGGACGGAAAAAACGCCATCGATATTCTTCCCGCCCTGCTGTCGAATCTGGTGTCGCGCGTATTGATCTTAACCGGCGAACGCAAACAAGCGACGCTGGATATCGCGGTTCTTCGCGGCGCCCGTGGGCTATTGCGCAAAGACGCGTCGGCGGAACAAGTGCTGAAGGCGATAGAAAAAACCCATCAGGGGGAGCTGTGGCTTGACCGTGAAACGCTGGGCAGAGTCTTCGGCGAACTCATGACTCCAGTCGGAGCCCAAAAACTTGACTCCGAAGCGGAAAAGAAAGCGACCCTGACGGCCAAGGAGCAAAAAATCATTCACACGATTGTCGAAGGAAGCGGCGCTTCGAACAAAGCGCTTTCGCAACGGCTGTACATATCCGAACACACCTTGTGCAACCATTTGACATCCATATATCACAAGCTGGGCGTGAGCAACCGGCTTGAGCTATACGTGTATGCGATCAAGCACCAGCTGGGAAATCCCCAATCCTGATTGCGGCTCAATGGATTCCACTTAACATTGGCATGATGGTTCGGATAATCTGGATCACAGCCGGCCCCATGATTACCATGATAATTGACGGAAATACGAAGACCACCAAAGGAAACAGCATTTTTGTCGGCACCTTGGCGGCCATTTCCTCGGCGCGCATTTGCCTCTTGTGCCGCAGGTCATCGGAAAACACCCGCAACGATTCGCCGATGCTGGTGCCGAACTTGTCGGCCTGAGTCAGCATGGTGGCGAATATGCTGATTTCCTCGACACCCGTGCGCAGCGCCAGATTGCGCAAGGATTTCTCGCGCGTGCCGCCCGCTCTCATCTCCAGATTGGTCAAGTGCAGCTCTTCCGCCAGGGCGACACTTTTGATCTTGACTTCATCAGCTACCTTGGTGAGGCCGGCATCCAGCCCTAATCCTGCTTCGATGCAAACCAGCATCAGGTCAGTGGCGTCGGGAAAGCTCTCGAAAATTTCGCGCCTGCGCATTTTTATCTTCCAATGCAGCAGGGCGTTAGGCAGATAACAGCCGATCATGGCTGCCAGCATCAAGTACAGTAAAAACGCCAGGCCGTCAAAGTTAGTCATTGTTCTCAGCGCCATGAACGTCAGCGCCGCACAGACCAGCGGCAGCAATGTCTTGACGCCAAAATAAATCAGCCGGGCGTCGTCATGCCGGATGCCGGCATTGAGAAACTTGATTCGCAACGGCGATGCTTCCCAGTTACCGGTTGGTGAAGACAGATTGGCAAAGGGACCGACCAGATTCACCATGGTTTCCGTCCACTGCGGCTTCTCGGCCGGATTGGACATTGCCTGCAGCCGCTGCGCTGTCTTGGTTGGCGCCAGCCAGAGAAACAATCCTGCCAGCCCCAACGTCACAGCGAAGAAAACGAGTACGGAAAGTATGAGCATTTCGTTCCCCTTTATACCCGGATTCTGACTATTTTTCGTAAGACCAGAACGCCGAGAACCATCAAGACCAGCATGTATTTAATGATTGCGATACCGATAGGATCGTGCCACAAGGGCGCCATGAAATCCGGATTCAGGAAACTCATGGCAGCGCCCAATGCAAAGGGCATGAGCCCCAGGACCCAGGCCGACAAGCGCCCCTCGGACGACAATACCTTGACCCTGGACAGCAGCTTCAGGCGTTCACGGATCAAGCGGCTCAGGTTGCCGAGCACGTCAGTCAGGTTGCCGCCCGAGTCGCGCTGAATCAGCACCGCGACCACGAAGTAACGCAGATCGGTAATCGGTACCCGTTCGCTCAGGTTAGTCAGCGCCTGTTGCAGCGATACGCCGAAATTGACTTCATCATGGACGATGCGGAATTCACTGGCAATCGGCTCCGGCATTTCTTCTCCGACCATTTGCAGGCCGGACGAAAATGCATGCCCGGAACGCAACGCCCTGGTGATCAAATCAAGCACATCAGGCAGCTGCTGTTCAATCCTGGTCAGGCGCCGGCTGCGCTTGTGACGTACATACAGCGACGGCAAAGCCGCCAGCGCGATGCCAACCGCCGCCGCCGGCAGGATGGATTGATGCACCAGCAAAGTCATCATCAGGCACCCCGCCACTCCCGATGCCAGGCATGACAGCAGAAGCTTGGATACGCTCCAGTCAAGCCCGGCCTGGAGGATGAATTTGTCCAGCCTGCGCGCCCTGGGAAGGCTCAGCAAGATTCGCTCGAATACCGGTATTTCGCTCAGCATCCGTTGTTTCAACAGCTGCGTTTGCTTGGTTTTATCGAGAGAAGCGGAGAGTGCCTGCAGTCGCTTCGTAATCTTCCTGGCTTGCGGTCCTCTGTATGATTTCCACATCATAAAGAAGCCTTCCAGCAGCAGAACCACCGCGACGAAAACCAGTACCGACAAGATCAGGAAAGCGTTGCCGCCAATTGATTGCAGCATGGGTTGTAGCATGGGTTGCAACATGATTTCCGCTCCCTTCATTGGTAGTGTTTAGTGGGATCGAACATAGCGTCCGGCAACACCACGCCAAACGAGCGCAGGCGTTCGGTAAACTTCGGCCTCACACCTGTCGCATGAAAATAGCCTTGCACCTCGCCGTCAACGCCAATCCCGGTTTGCTTGAAGGCGAATATCTCTTGCATGGTGATAACGTCGCCCTCCATTCCGGTCAGCTCTTGAATGCTGGTGATTTTCCGCTTGCCGTCGATCAGCCGAATGGATTGAATCATTACCGTGATGGCTGAAGCAATTTGCTGGCGCGCAGCCTTATGCGGCAGATTCTGATTGGCCATGCCGACCATGTTTTCCAGCCTGGATAGCGCGTCTCGCGGTGTATTGGCGTGAATCGTAGTGAGCGATCCTTCATGGCCGGTGTTCATCGCCTGCAGCATATCGGCCGCTTCGGGGCCGCGCACTTCGCCAATCACGATCCGGTCCGGCCGCATCCGCAGCGCGTTGCGCACCAAGGCGCGCTGGGTAATCTCGCCCTTGCCCTCGATATTCATCGGCCGCGTTTCCATGCGTACCACGTGCGGCTGTTGCATCTGCAGCTCGGCCGCGTCTTCGATAGTGACGATCCGCTCTGATGCTGGAATGTAGCCGGACAGGATGTTCAGCAATGTCGTCTTGCCGGAACCCGTGCCGCCCGAGATAATCATGTTGACCTTGGCCTTGCTCAAGCCTTCCAGCACGAACGCCATTTCCGCAGTCAAGCTCTTGTATTCGTCGACCAGGTTGTTCATCTTGAGGGGAATATGCGCAAATCGGCGAATCGACATCATGGGGCCGTCCAGCGCCACCGGCGGAATCACTGCGTTGACCCGCGAGCCGTCAGGCAGCCTGGCGTCCACCATAGGGCTGGATTCATCTATCCGGCGGCCGACCAGCGACACGATTTTGTCGATGATGCGCAGCAGGTGCTTCTCGTCGGTGAAGGTGACATTGGTCAGTTCCAGCTTGCCCCTGCGCTCCACATAAATCTGGTCGTAAGAGTTGACCAGAATATCGGATACGGTGGGATCGGCCATTAACAATTCGAGCGGGCCGAATCCAAGCATTTCATGTTGGATGTCGCGGATCAGAGTGCGTCGTTCAAGGTCATTGATCACCGCTTGATCCTCTTGCAGCAGGCGCTCGATCATGGTGGTGATTTCTTGCCGCAGCATTTCTGGAGCCAATGTTTCCAGCGCTGTCAAATCGAATTTATCCAGCAGCTTGAGATGCATCCTGCCCTTCAATATCTTGTACGCATCACTCGCGACCGGCCCCTGAGCCTGCGCCATCGGCTCTATCTTGACGGCGTTTAATTTTTCTCGAAAAGACATTTTGATATGCTCCGGTTAAATTTACTGGCTCGCGCCTGGGTCCGGTTGGAAACTTGTGGTTTTGCGTAGATTTTGCTTAGGTTCTGCCTATGCCCGCCGGAACAGCCGGTCTAACAAACTGCGACTTTCTTCTTCCCTGGGACTCAGGGATAAGGCGAATGCGGCCAGGTTCCTGGTCACTGCATTGGAACGCGCCGTTTCTATCATCGGGTCGCCGTGGTTGATCGATGCATTGACCTCTTTATACGAATTAGGAACCGTGTGCAGGGTTACCACTCCCAACGAGTCGCGTATCTGATCAATCCCGATTTCACTGCTCTTCTCGAAGCGGTTGACAATCAGCTCGATCTTGTTGGACGGATAGCCCAGCGATTTGAATATTTTCAGCAGTTTCTTGGCGTTCCGAAGGTAGGGCAATCCTGCTTGCAATACCGGGAAAATCCGGTCGGCGCGATCCAGCGCCTTGATCGAAACCGTGTCCAGGGTGCGGCCTACATCGAGCAAGATGAAGTCATACTGAGTCACTGCCAGGTTGAGGACGGCGTCGATATGCTCCGGCTTCACTTCCATCGCTTGCGCAGGATCTTCCGGCGCCGCCAGTATGCTGTAATTCGGCGCCACCCTGACCGTACTGGCCGCCAGGAATGTGGCGTCCAGGCGGCTGATGTCACGGGCGACGTCGGCCAGGGTTGAACCGGGTTCGCCATCATGCATGAACGACAGCGCTTCGCCGAATTGCAGATTGAGGTCGATCAGCAGCACAGACTTGGCTTGCGCCAGCTGCCAGCCGAGATTGGTCGCCAGGAAAGTAGCGCCGCTGCCGCCTTTGCACGGCATGAACGCCAATATCCTGCCGAGCGTCTTGGCACGGCCGCCGATACGCTTGGCCGCAATCCGGCTGACAGCGGCTTCCAGTGCAATGGCAGTCACCGGCGACGGCAGCACTTCGCGCACGCCGGCGCGCATCGAGTTGATCAGGAACTCCGGCGTTTGGGTAGCGCACAGCAAGATCACCGCAATACTTGGATGATGGGTAGTGACATATTCGACCTGGGCCAGTTCGGTCGGATCGCAGCACATGCCCTCCACCAGCATCAGGTCCGGCTGCTCCTGCTCGGCGACGTTACGCATCCGGCTTTTACCGCCTTCAACCAGCGTAACCGAGTGCGAGCACGTACCCAGGATCCTGCCCATCTCATGCAGGTTATCGGTGTTGGGAGAAATCAGCGCGATTTTCATTTTCATTTCCCTGAGCGTTAAGAACAAATTGCCGCACTGTTCGGATCCGTTCTCATTATTTCCCGCGGCAGATAGGTAGAAAAGACCGGCATCGCGATTGCAGCACGTGCTGCACTGCCGGCGATGGGCGAGATCCACTGATAGTTGAGGCTGGTAATCGTTACCGTCACCCCTACGCAAGTCGCCGTGGTACATGCGGCTGGGCTCCACGCTAGGTTGATATCGGCAATCTGCGGCAGCAACGCCTGCATCTTCGCCAGGACTTTCGCCTTCTGGGTGGTGTCGTCGCATACCACCGCATATCGCGCCCCGGCGCGGGTGGCCTCGGCTGCCGCACTCCAGGTAAACAGCATGCGGCTGAAATCGGTGATTCCCAGCAGAAAAGTCAGGAAAACAATCATCACCAGGGCGAACTCGACGACGGTGGCTCCGGATTGCGATTGCAGATTCAATTGCTGATTCATATCGAGCTCCGCATGGTGGCGCTGATATTGCTGTATGAAATTTTGCCTGTCGCATCAGCGAACGCGACGCCAAACACGCTGCCATACAGAGGGACGAATTTATAGCCGCTGACCGTAATCTTCACGGTGTTGATCAGCGGATTGGAGCCGGCGGTCTGCCAGGTCGGCGTCAGCACGTTTGACAGGGTGAGACCAAGCACCAAGGGTGTTCCCGTCCCCGCAGTGTTACCGTACACCACCAGATTTTGCGCTTCGGCGATATGTGTTCCCGGCGTCTGCAAGGACAGATAACGCACCGCATCCCGCACCGACTTGGTGATGGTGTTGTACTGGAACATCGCCCGGCCAAATTCCGTCGTGATGCAAGTGAGCAGCAGCAGCAATGGCAGGATCAGGGCAAATTCAACGATCGCCGTGCCTTTCTGTCTGACGCTTTTCTGCGTAGTTTTCATAGCAGTCCTCTTATCGAACCAGCGTTGGGACCAGCGGGCCGGCCGTACCACCCGCCAATCCATTGGTCGTACATGGACTGCTGGTGCTGCCGGCATTGCCGCGGAATTCCAATTGCACCGATACCGTCGGTCCGCTCAACGGTTGCAGCATGAACATGCATGCGTAATCAATCACCTTATTCGAGGCATCGACAACCGGCGAAGTCACCAACCTTCTGCTAAAGCCGTACAAATTGTGCTCTCCGCCAGCGCCGGGTGTAGCCAATGTCTTGAAACCGCCTTTCATACTCAAACTTGTAATGGTGTCCCCTTTGCTGACACTGGTTCCTGTATCGTCATAAGAGGCAAAGGCCGCGCGTTTCGTAGTGAAATTGGCTGCAGTCGAATCTGAACCCGCTGCCGGCGTTCCCGACCAGGCGTTTTGTGGAGATGCGTTCTTCCAATTGGCCGAGGTATACGCGTAGCCTGAAAAATCAGGATGATCGACGCTGGGACCGGGATCATTGTTCTTGTAAATCCCGAAGCGGTAATTCCACACGGTATCCACGGAAGATTGGATGCCCGGCGTTCCTAATGTGTCGCCTAGCTTGGTGCCGCAATATCCTGGTTCGCCAAGTTCCGTCTTTGTCTCGCTAGCATTCGTGCTGCCGTTCAAGTTGTACCAACCCATTTCACCATTAACCGCCGTCCCGTTGCCGATCATGGTGACCCACTCGCCGATCTGGAATCCGTAATTCGGCGCAGTCCCGCCCGTCTTGGGCTTCAGCCCGACCGGGACCGGACAAGTGGTTTGAGCGCTGGCACGGGTCGCTACCGCGAGCGCCAGTACATTTTGCGTATTCGTGTAAGCAGCCGTGTTGCCGGAAAAAGCAGCCATGGATTGCAGCAGCCACATGTTCACGCCAGGCTGCGTATGCTGGCACTGTGCGTACCTGGCGTTCGCGGCAACGGTAGTGGCGCCATAGGCGGCATCCTTGAAACTGATATCCGTAGCTGTCACCATGCCTTTACCACTCCATGTGGCTGACTGGAAATTGACATTATTCAGGTTACCGGCGGTAATGCCGGCACTGGTGGCGCGCGTCAGCGCGCTGCTCTCGCCGTCAAGCTCTTGTGCAGCCGCCAGGGCACAGCTATCCATCGCCGTCTGCAGCTCTGTTTTCACTACAAACAAGTGGCCCAAATCCAAGGCAATTGCCATGAATCCCATCAGAAATAGCAGGACGAGCGATACGGTGACTATCACTGCCCCGTCCTGATGATGACACTGGCGCTGGATAACGACACGGTCCACGATGATGCCTTTTTATAAGATTTTTCGAGATTCCGATTTGGCAAAAAAATCAAACACACACCGCTGTCGTCAAACAGGTTGCCACGCGAGCGATAAAGGTAGTGAAGCTGGCGCCGTTGGTCAGAGCCTGGAGCGCTATGACCAACGCTATCGATATGACCGCAATGATTAATGCGTACTCAACGACCTGGGCGCCGTCTTCCTCCTGCAAAAATTGATGAAACATGACAATCTCCTTTTGAACTGGTAGACGAGCCGGCCATACGGCCGCCTCGCCGACACCAACTGAGATCAAACGCATGCCGCTGTCGTCAGGCAGGTTGTCACGCGAGTGATAAAAGTCGCGAAACCGCCGCCATTGGCAGTAAGCGCCTTCAATGCCACCACCAGCGCGATCGACACGACAGCGATGATCAGCGCATATTCGACGACTTGAGCGCCGTCTTCGTCTTGCGCGAAGGAACGGACGGAGGTTTTGACCAATTTAAGAGTAGCGTTCATTTTTTTACCTCTTTAGATTAATTGTGAATTGAAATTTACTTCCCTGGTGCTGCTTGCTTACTACCTGCTTCTCCTGCAAAGCCATAAAAATATGACTCCCTTTCCTACTGGCAGCTTATCCTGCTGCCTTAATCAATAAGATCCCTGGTGCATCATTCTTACGTTACTGGGTGGCGCCCAGGCTGCCGCCAACATTGATCACGTTGATTGCCGGCGGCGGCGCCTTGAAGCTTCCTTGATACAGATTGATGGCCTCCCTGGCCGCCTTGCCATCCATGCCTGCCACCTGGTCGGGATTCTTGCCAGCGTCAGGATTGATGGTCATCTTCAGTTTGGCGGCGCGCACGGCGTCGCCGAACTTGGTGTCGTAGTTAGGAGTGACTGTCGAGCAGCCCGCCGTCAGGACGAGCAACAGTGCGATTGCGAGCTTGTTCATGGACTTTCCTTTTATTTGATTGCAGGAGCGGCGGTGTCTTCAGCACTAGCTGCTGGCGGCATGGCTGGAGCTGGAGCTGGAGCCGAAGCTGGGGCTGGAACCTGAGCCGGAGCGGATCCTTCCAGGCTGCCGTTGAAATACACTTCGCCACGACTAGGGACAACATGATTGTCCGTCGGCAGCGTCGGCGCTTCTGCCAGCGGTTTCACCAGGTGCGGCGTAATCACGAACAGCAGTTCGGTCTGATCGGTCTGGAACTCGGAGCTCCTGAACAGGGCCCCCAGCACTGGCACCTCGCCCAAGCCGGGGAAACGCTTCATGGTTTCCGTGACGTTGTTCTTGATCAGGCCGGCAATCGCGAAGCTTTGGCCATCGTTGAGTTGGACGGTGGTATCCGCCCGCCGTACCGTCAGCGATGGCAGCACTGCCGTGACGCCGCCGACGGTGGTGAACGGCGAGCCTACCTGCGACAGATCGGATACTTCGGACACCATCTTCAGGTTGATCCGGGTGCCGTCCAGCACGGTGGGCATGAACTTCACGCCGATGCCGAATTCCTTTTCTTCCAGAGTGATGGTGGGCACGCCGGCATTGTTGGTTTGCGATACCGGGATGAAAATCTTACCGCCCGACAGGAAGCTGGCCTGTTGACCACTGATCGCCATGATGTTGGGCTCAGCCAGTACCCGCACCAGGCCGTCATCCTTTTGTCCGTCGATGTTTACCGCAGTCCTGCCGATCTTCAACGCCTGTAACAAGGCATTGCCGCCGCTCAGGAAATTGGATAGCAGGGAATAGGTATTTCCACCACCATTGCTGGAGCGAAGCAGGTTGACACTCGATCCCAGTTTGTCGAGCAGCGTCTTGCTGACTTCGGCGATCTTCACTTCCAGCATGACCTGTTGCGGAGTCATGATGCGCAGCATGTTGACCACCTTCTTGCCGTCACCGTAAGCAGTGGCCAGGCTCATCGCCTCGTCGAGCTTGACGCCGTCGCTGACTTTACCGGTCAGCACCAGTGCATTTTCCGCGCCGCGCACCTTGATCCCGGTTTCTTCAGGCATCAATTCGGCTAGCTTGGCTTGCAAGGTGCCTGGATCGACGGTAACGATGATGTCCTTGATGACGCAGCGTCCATCCGAACTCTGCAGGACCACATTCATCGATCCTGCTTTCCGTCCTAGAAAGAACAGTTCGGTAGGACTGAGCAGCGTGATATCCACATCTGCCACACCGTCTGAAGCCGCTTGCGCCGGAGCTGGAGGTGCATTTGCCGGCCCCGGCGGCACGGTCTTGTCATTCGATGCTGCAGCTGGCCGGCCTGCCCGGCTCGACGGCAGGCCGCCGACCAGCATACGTGCAGCGGGAACATCCAGCCGGATGACACTCGACTTGCCGAGCGTGACGTAGGTAACAGGGTCAACCGTCACGGATCCGCAAGGCCTCAGGCCGGAAGAGCCTGGAGTTTGGTTGGCGAAAGGTGCGCTTGCCGCGAATGCTCCGTCACACAAGGCCAGCGCAGCGAAGAAAATCGCATTTCTGTAGTTGTTGTTCACTTGAACTGCTCCCTAGATTGTTTTAATTAAAAACAGTTGAGCGTCCGGCTGCCGTTCTGAACTACCTCGACGCATTGCGATTGCGAGGCTGACGCCACCATCGGTTTGCTGCGCACCACCCTGGTCTTGGCAAGCGCAACCTTGACCGGTAATGCTTCTGGTTCTGCACGCTCTCCAAACAGCTGGTTCTTGGTAATGCCTGCGGTTGCTACTGTGTTCTTGTCGACCTGGTTGCGCAGCACTAGCGACAGGGTGCCGACACTGCGCGCCAGATCCAGCTTCTCGGAATCTTCCAGCGTCAATTCCAGCGTCACCGCACTCACTACCCGAGGCTTGGTATCGTCGCGGCCAGCCTCTTGCGCCACCGCCAGCACCAGCACATGCTCCAGCACGGTCTTGCTTATCTGCTTGCCTTCTTCGCCCTTGTTTTTGTCTTGCTGCGCATTCACCATGACGTCTACATAGTTGCCGGGAAGCGCGAACCCAGCCACCCCGACCACATCGTTGACCCTTACCGTCATGGCCCGCTTGCCCTCGGCAATCACGGCGGACAGCCCCCCTTGCGTGCCAACCGGCGCCAGCTTGCCATCGAGAATCGCTTCGCCGCGCAACACACCGACTTTCACCACCCGGTCCTGCAAATCCTTGATTTCCTTGAAAGCGCCTGCGGGCACCGATCCGCTGGGCCAATCGATGGTCGACAGCATTTGCGCATTGATCTTGCTTCCCAGTTCGATATCGGACACAGCCACCACGACCTTGTTGGACGCGATGTTGCCTTGCTTCGACACCCACCCAGCCGCATATACAGCGGCTCCCAGACCGATCACCGAGGCCAGCATGAGCAATCCGATTGCTTTGACGTTTTTCATTTTCGATCCTAGTCAGGTTTGTTTTGCAAGTTACAAATAACCTAGTTGCCGCGCCACCATATAGCCGACGGTGCCTATGCCGACACTGACGCCATACGGCAATCTCCCCACCGACTTGCTTGCTTCGATATGGGCGTCCGGTAGAATGCCTCCGCTTGCCGACACCACCACGATCTGCACGATGTTCTTTACATTGCCTAGCATGCGTCCCAACACTCCGTTAAACAGTGCAAACCCCAGCGCTGCGACGCCGCCGACAATAAAAGTGGTGATGACCGCATAAAATATATCGGGGGCGCCGAGGAAAGCTCCGACCATCGCCATCAGCTTGACGTCGCCGGCGCCGGTGGTCTTGATCACATACAGCGGCAGCATCATGAGCAAGCCGAGCGACATGCCTTCAAGCGCGAAGAAGAATCCAGCCTGCGGCGACAGGGCGGCTACCGTGCTGTACACCAGACCGAAAACTGCGCCGCTCGCGGTTAGCCAGTTGGGAATCTTGTAGACCCGGTAATCCCACACCGACGCCACAATCAGCAGGGCAATCAGGACACCCGTGCGCGGATTCGTGATGAGCATGCCGAGAAGGTCGAGTAGTGAATAAAAAGCTTGCATGATCGGTCTCTGTAATCGTTGAAATAAAACGTGATCGGAAATCAACTGCGGCTTGCATCCAAGACGGCTTCTTATGCGGTCTTTACCAGAGCCAGCATCACAAGCGTGCAGACCACAACCACCAGCGCTCCCACCAGCGCGTACTCTATAAACGAGGCACCATCCTCTTCCTTCAAGAAACGCGTGAGGGCGTGCGATAGGTCGTCGGGTAATCGCATACTCTTCTCCACGGTATTTTTTGATGGTTCGGCTCGGTTTGTTTCAATTCGACTGCAATGCTCGCGTCGTTGAAGTGAGTATAGAAAGGCAACAGGACAAGTACATGGACGAGCGGTCCTTATTTGGATAGGACCAAGGTCTCTTTTAATCCGGGAGGGGGCAGGACAAAACAACTAGGAGGAGGCAGGAAAGTTCCGCTAAGAGGATTATTCTGCGCGGCTTCTTGGGCTGCCGCCGGCACGCCGATGCGCACGTTGGATGCCGCTAGGCGCGCTTCCGTCTGGGCTTGCTCGCGCTGGGTCGCCATGCCCTCCTTCAAACGCAAGTTGACCAGCTCCAGCAAATCGCTATCGGCACGGCTCTCGTCTGCCGCCAAAACCATGCGAGCTTGACGGTTTAAAAGGTATCGGCAGTGACTTGCATTACGCTAGTCACGCGTGTAAAGTTACTTTCATCATGAAAGTAATTTGCTTTTACTGCTAGTCCCAAGTTGCACAGATGCAATTTCAATCTGCCGTTATTTTTTTGTTGCCCCCTCAACCGAAACCAAGGAAACACATCATGAAAATCAAAGACTCAGTCGCTTTCGTTACCGGCGCCAATCGCGGCCTCGGGCTGGCCCTGGTGCATGAATTGCTCGCGCGCGGCGCCAGCAAGGTCTACGCCGGCGTGCGCGATCCGGCCAGCATCAAGCTGCCGGGCGTGGTCGCGGTCAAGCTGGACGTCACCAATGCCGAACAAGTTGCCGCGGCTGCCGCCCAATGCCAGGACGTGTCGCTGCTGATCAACAATGCCGGCATCGCCCGCGTATTCAGCTATCTCGATCCGGACGCAATCGAAACCGCACGCGAGATTTTCAGAACCAACTTCTTCGGCACGATGCGCATGAGCCAGGCATTTACCCCTGTCCTCGCCCATAACAGCGGTGGCGCTATCGTCAACATATTGTCGGTGGCCAGCTGGGTCAACTCGCCGGAACTGTCGCTGTATGGCGCATCCAAGTCTGCCGCCTGGGGCTTCACCAACGGCTTGCGCACTGCCCTGCGCGCACAAGGCACCCAGGTGCTCGGCTTGCATGTCGGCTTCATGGATACCGACATGACGCACGGCTTCGATCTGCCCAAGGTGAGTGCGCAGGAAGTTGCAGTGCAAACCCTGGCCGGACTGGAAGCCGGTCTGGAAGAAGTGCTGGCGGACGACATAACGCGCACCGTCAAGCAGGGCTTGTCGAGCAGCATCTACCTGGCGCCGCTGCAACGCTGAGGCCGATAGCCTGGCTTCCTTTACAAACCGTGAGGGGCGCTTGAGGATTTGTCCCGGTATCAGGGCATAGTTGCTATCATATTGAAAGTCTTAAGAACGCTGAGAGGATAGCCATCATGCAACGCAAGAGTTTCGGCAACATGCAATGCCCCATCGCCCGCAGCCTGGAACGGGTTGGCGAATGGTGGAGCATCCTGATCCTGCGCGACGCCTTCTACGGCCTGACCCGTTTCGATGAGTTCCAGAAGAGTCTGGACATCGCCCCTAACATGCTGACGCGGCGGCTTAACGCGCTGGTCGAGGAAGGTCTGCTGGAGCGTCATCTTTACTGCGAAAAACCGCCCCGCTCCGAATACCGCCTGACCCAGCGCGGCCGCGATTTCCGGCCGGTGTTGCTGGCGCTGCTGGAGTGGGGCAACAAACACTTCGCTCCCGAGGGGGCAAGCGTGGTGCTGCTCGACGCCAGCACCGGCAAGAAGGTCGAGCCGGTGCTGGTCGACGGCGCGACCGGTAAGCGGATCAGCGAAGCAGAACATGTCATGGCCGCCGGGCCGGCCGCTGGAGAACCTATCCAGCGGCGCTTTGCGGGTACGGCTCCGCGCACGGCTCCAAGATAATGTCGTATCGGATAGAAACTGCTTATTTACTGTTGCATGCTTACGACCGGCGCTGAACTGCCATCTTCAATTGGCAAGAATTCCTTCAGCAGACTGAAATACGCATCCGTTTCTTCCACCCAGGGCCGGTGCCCGCTGCGTTCAAACACCACCAGCTTACTGCTGGCGGCAGGCAGGGCTGCCTTGATTTCACTGGCGATTTTTGGCGTACCGACACGATCGTAACGGCCGACGCAAACCAAAGTCGGAACAGTCAGGGCTTGCATGCGGGAGCGCGGATCGTAGCGCTTCATGCTGCCGCCCACCTGCCACTCCGGATCGTCGCCGATGAAACTCAGGTACACATTGGAATTGTAGGCGTCCGCCTTGTCGCCGGATAGGTAGAGCTTGCTTTCCATATCCGGATCGCGCCAGTAGATGTCGAGTTCCGTCTTGCCGTAGAGCTCGCCATATTCATCTGCGCCCGATTTAACCCCACGTGCCCGCAGCTGCATCAGTTGCTCCCATATCTCCGGAAACTGATTGCGCGCAGTGAAATTCACGCTGTCGATATTCTGTTGCCAGGTCTGTGCATTGAGCAAGGTGTCGGATAAGACCAGCCGCGAGACATGCTGCGGATACTTCAGTGCGTAAGCCAGCGCAGGCATGCCGCCGTATGAATGACCGATCACCGAGATCCGTTCATAGCCGAGCGCGATGCGCAGTGCTTCGATGTCTTCCGCGTCACGTTCTACTGTGTATTCCGAGGAGCGTTGCGGCGCCAATCTATCCGATCGGCCTCTGCCGATGTTATCCAGATAGACCACGGTATGTTCCGCGGCGAGCCGCGAAAACCACGGGTGAAATGAGGCATGGCTTGAACCGGGGCCGCCGGCGATAAGGAAGACCGGCGAACCGGAACCCTCGGTTTCATAATAGATCTTGCCGAATTTCGAAGGCGCAAACTGGCCTTTACCGTGAATCTCTAGCAAGCTCTTTGCCGGCGTCTCCGAAGCGGCCTGCGCCTGAGCGCTTGCGGGCAGCCAGGACAGCATCATTGCTGCGAATAGGAGCGAACCGATTTTTAAAACGCCGCGTTGGCTTGATTGCGATTTCATTTTTATCTTTCTTTTATCGAGAATTGTCGAAACTGAGCTAGAAACATACCGGGGCATTTAAGCCCGTATTTAAGCCCGTATTTAAGCCCAATTACTTTACGAGAGTTGAGCGAGCATCGAGGAAGCTGGTAACGCGGCTGGCGATCTCTGCTGAATCCTCTTCCAGCGCAAAGTGGCCGCTATCGAGCAGGTGAAGCTCGGCATTTTTGATGTCGTGCAAATAAGCCTTGGCGCCAGCCTCTATAAACAAGGGGTCGTTCTTGCCCCACACGATCAGGGTCGGCGGCTGGCTCTTGCGGAAATACGCATGCCAGGCTGGGTATTGCTCAAGATTCGAATGGTAGTCGGTCAGCAGATGCATCTGGATCTTGCGATTCAAGTCATTTTGCAAGCTCTCTTCATCATGCTTCCACGCATCCGGATTCAAGCGTTCCGGATTGCGGGCGCCGGTTTTATACATGAATTGCACACCTTGCGGACTCAGGACCTGCGACATGGCGCGTTCGGTGTCGGCGTTGATGCCGGCACTGAGCTGCTTGATCTCGCTTGCCAATTGCGAAGACAGGCCTTCCTTATAGGCGTTGGCGTTCTGGATAACCAGGGCGGAAATCCATTCAGGGTGATTGGCGGCCATGCGGAAGCCGACCGGCCCGCCAAAATCCTGGACATACAGCGCAAATTTTGTGAGTCCTTTCTTTTGCACGAAGCGCGTCATGACATCGGCCAGGCCGTCGAATGTCGGTGTGAAGCTGACGCCTTCCGGCACTTCGCTATAGCCGCTGCCCGGATAGTCAGGCGCAATCACGTGAAATCTGCCCATCAGCGCAGGAATCAGATCGCGGTACATATGCGATGACGAAGGAAAGCCGTGCAACAGCAGAATGGTCGGATTGGCTGGGTCGCCGGCTTCGCGGTAAAAGATCTTGACGCCATCCACGTCCTGGGTGCGGTAAGACACCTGTGCCGCGGCGTGCGCCTCAAGCGCGGAAAGCAGCGTAATGAATAATCCTATCAATTTCGATTTCATGTTGTTCTCCTGATGGGAAAGAATGGTGGGCGGTGATTTTTTTATTCTTTAAAATATTCCATAGGAGAAAGATACCTGTATTCAACAGCGTCGATAAGATGGATAATTGGTTAAACTATGTTCACTAATAATGGACAATAAAAACTCCAATCAACATGGCAAATCTTGCTTCGGTCAATCTCAATCGTCTGCTGGTGTTTGTTACGGTAGTGGAGGCCGGCTCGCTGACTGCGGCCGCTAACCGGCTGGGCCTGGCCAAGACCATGGTGAGTACCCACATGCAGCGGCTGGAGAGTGAGATCGGCGCCAGCCTGCTGGTGCGCACCACGCGCCGCCTCAATCTGACCGACGCCGGAGAAGCCTTTTACGAAGCCAGCCGTCGCATCCTCAACGATGCCGAGACTGCAATCTCGGCAGCCGGACACGATACGGCAGAGCCGCGCGGCACTTTACGCATCACCGCGCCGATCGACTATGGCGCGACTGTCGTCGCGCCGCTTGCCGTGGCGCTGCAACAGCGCTATCCGCTGCTGAAAATAGAATTGCTGGCCGGCGACCGCTACTTCGATCTGATCGCGGACGGCATCGATGTCGCCATCCGTATCGGCCGGCTGCCTGATTCCGGTTATCAAGCGGTGCGCATCGGCAGCTTTGCCGAATGGCTGGTGGCTACTCCACAGTTTCTTGAGCGGGTTGGCGAGCCGCAAACACCGGAAGATCTCCGGGACTTGCCGTTTATCGCGCTATCGGTATTGCCACAGCCGGTGACCTGGACCTTTAAGACGCAGGGTAAGACCGAGGGAAAGACAGAGGGCAATGCAGAAAGAACCATCCGTTTCAACTCGGCGTTTTCCGCGAACACGGCCTACGCTGGCCGCATCGCCACGCTGGCGGGAGCCGGGCTGGCGATATTGACGGACTTTGCCGCGGCGGAGGATGTCGCGGCCGGTCGCCTGCTGCGGGTACTGCCCGACTGGCATCTGCCGGGCGGCGGCATTCACGCGGTGTTCCCGGCCGCACGGCACCGGCCGAAGAAGACGCGTGTATTCATCGATGAACTGAAAAATCATATCGACAAAACATGACTCGTTCTGGCAAGGCAATCACTATTCGATCGCGTTTGCCAGCTTGTCGGGCAGAGGGACATTCAGCCATTTCTTGACCAGCGTGTTCAGCTCTCCCGATTTCTTGGCGCTGGTCAGCGCTGCATTTACTTTCGCCATCAGCGCCGGCTCGTCTTTATTCAAGCCCACCAGGCAGCGCGATTCCTTGATCACATATTTCATTACCGGCTTGCGGGCAGGATCTTTTACGCCGATCGTGGTCGCTACAAAATCTCCTGTGCCGATCAGCTTTACCTGGCCGGAAACATACGCGGAGATCAAGGTGTTGTTATCCTCGTAGCGCTTTAGCACAGTGGTTTTTGGCACCGTTTCGGTTAACAAGGTGTCCTCGAAAGTGCCTCTGGCTACGCCGACAGTTTGATTCTCCAAGTCAGCAGGGCCCGCTACCTTGATATCGGCCATACCGAAAAGACTGTTGTTGAATGGGGCGTAAGGCTGAGAAAAACTGATCACTTTTTCGCGCTCTGCATTTTTACCGAGCGATGAAATAATCAGATCCGCCTTGTGTGTCTGCAGGTAGGCGATCCGGTTTGCGCTGCCAACCGGAATCAGCTCTGCTTTCACGCCAAGACTCTTGGCCAGCAATTTTGCAACGTCGATATCCAAGCCTTGCAGCTGCATATCAGAAGTAACCGACCCAAACGGTGGAAAATCCTGCGGCACACCGATGCGCAGGACACCAGTCTTTTTGATATCCGCCAGGGCGTCCGCTTTAGCGGTTTGAGCGGCTACACCAATCAGGCCGGCAGACAGAAGTACGAGCAATTTCGCGAATCTCATTTTTTACCCCAGTAGGAAGTGTGAGGGCCATCTCATATCGCACGCAGTGGGAACATAGGCGCGTGAACAAGAGGAGGATAGCAATTTATGTGCCAAATGCGTGCTAAATAAAGTCGCGATATTCGCAATAATTGCGAGTTCCATAATTCATGACATCGCCACGGCAAGAGTCATGTGGTCCGCTAAGTGGGGTCAGAGTGAAGTTTCTGCAAAAAGCGCGCAGAAAGTTCACTCTGACCCCAGTTAGCTGCGTTGCTTAAGCGCACACTAGGAAATCTCGGCTGCCTGGATCAGTTGCGACAAGCGTCGGACCAAGGGTTCGAACAACTCAGCGGGGGTATTGCCATATCCCAACACCAAGCCGTTGTCCTCGGGCATGGGGCGCAGCGCAAAACCCGAAAGCGGCCCGGGTGCGATGCCGTAGCGCCGGGCTGCCTCGGCGATCTTGTGGTCCGGGTAACGCGCCGGTAGCCGCACAGTCAGGTGCAAGCCGCAGTGGCCGCCTGCGATCGCATGCGGTAGATGCAGGTGCCGGGTCAAGGCATGCCGCAGCGCTTGCTGGCGATCGCGGTACAAGCGGCGCATGCGGCCCAGGTGCCGGCTGAACTGGCCGCTTTCGATAAATTCGGCCAGCGCCAGCTGTTCATAGCGGTGGCCGCCGCGCAGCATTTCTTCCAGCGGCGTCTGGATTGCCGCGACCAGCGCTTGCGGCAGCACCAGGAATCCCAGGCGCAAGGATGGGAACATGGTCTTGCTGAAAGTGCCGACGTACAGCACCGGCGCCTGCGGCACCAGCCCCTGCATGGCGCCGATGGATTCGCCGGCGTGGCGGAATTCGCTGTCGTAATCGTCTTCGATGATCCACGCGCCGTGGCGCCGCGCTTGCGCGATCAGCTCCAGGCGGCGCGCCACGGTCAGCACCGCGCCGCTAGGGTACTGATGCGAAGGCGTAGTGTAGATCAGGCGCGGCGGCTGAGATTTCCAATCGCTTTCAGTCACGATCAGGCCGTCGGCGTCGATCCGCATCGGCGTTATGTGCAGGTCGCCCGCGTGCATCGCCGCCTTCGCACCGCGATAGCCCGGATCCTCAATCCAGGCCGTGTCGCCGGGATTGCTTAACAAACGCACACATAAGGCCAGGGCTTCTTGTGCGCCCTCGGTAATCACGACCTGAGCCGGCGTGCAACGTACGCCGCGAGCGATGCCCAGGTGGCGCGCGATGGCTGCGCGCAACGCGGGCTCGCCCAGGGGATCGCCATAACCCAGCGCCGCTGATCCCGCCTGGCGGATAGCGCGGTCGACGGCGCGACGCCAGGCAGCCAGCGGGAAGTGAGACAAGGCCGGCACGCCCGGACGCAAGGTCGCGCCGGCGTCGGCACGTGGTGCGGTCGGCTGAATACGCTCCAGACGTAGCGCGATGACCGGTACCGATGGCGGCGAGTCCGTCATCCTCATGGCATGCGGCGGCGCTGGACGCGATAGCGCCGCCACTCTGGTTCCCTGGCGGTCGGGTTGCACATAACCCTCCGCAGCCAGCAGGTCGTAAGCAGCAGTCACTGTATTGCGGGAAATCGACAAGGCCTCGGCCAAGGCGCGCGAGCCCGGCAGACGGCTTCCGGGCGCCAGGCGAGCATCCAGGATCGCTTCCTTGATACGATGATGCAGCTGGCGTTGCATGGACAGCGCGTCGCGCTCTTTGTCCAGTGGGGCTTCGAGCAAAACCTGTGGCACCAGGGCCGGGGCGGTCGTCGTCATGGCAGGATCCGAATGTGCTAGGAGCGTAATGCGAACGTATGGTGCGGGCGTGGACTCAAACTCGTGGCACCATGAAATACATATGATGTGGCGCTTTTACAGGAGCCACGAAGCGCATACTTTAGCACATGCCCGGCACACGTCTGGCTTCATGCAGCGAGCAACCAAGGAAGCAAGGAACCATCTATGCCCAATACCCTGAACCAATACCAGCAACCAATCGGTGAACCTTTACCGGCCTGGAGCGCACGCCCGCGGCCACCGCATAACAACCCGATCGAAGGCCGCTACTGCCGCCTGGAACCACTAGACCCGCAACGCCACGCTGCAGACCTGTATGCGGCCTACAGCAAAGCCGCAGATGGCCGCGACTGGACCTACTTGTCGGTTGGCCCGTTCGCCGATGCTGCCAGCTACCTCGATTATGCCGAGCGCGCCGCAGCCAGCACCGATCCCCTGCACTACGCGGTCATCGAGCTCAAGACCGGAACCGCAGTCGGCACCCTGGCGCTGATGCGGATCGACCCGGCTAACGGTGTCATCGAAGTCGGAAATGTCACGTTCTCGCCCCTTTTAAAGCGCACGCCGGTTTCCACCGAAGCCCAATACCTGTTGATGCAGCACGCCTTCGAGCAACTGGGTTATCGGCGCTACGAATGGAAATGCGACAGTTTGAACGGACCCTCGCGCCAGGCAGCCGCGCGCCTTGGCTTCCAGTTCGAGGGCATATTTCGCCAGGCCGTCATCTACAAGGGGCGCTCGCGCGATACCGCATGGTTCTCCATCCTCGACCGCGAATGGCCGGCGCTGCGCGCGGCCTTTGAAAGGTGGCTGGCGCCGGATAACTTCGATGCGCAAGGACAGCAGCGCACATCGCTGACAGAGATGCGCAACGCGAAATCCAGCGCCGCTTAGTTGCTGTCTTAGTTGCTGTCTTAGTTGCTATTCTTCACGCTTCATCCCCCTTCATTCACTATAGAATGTTGTGCACGGTCCTGGCGACTCCTAGCGTGGAGCGCCAGGCCGTGCTGCTAACAAGGTCCCTCTTTTTCTGCACTGTTCAGCACTGGAGACTCACACCATGAAATTCGATCCCCTGGTCAAATCGCTGCTGGCAACGGCGTTCGCCCTTTGTTATGCCGGCGCACAAGCCGCTTCGCAAGCCCCGGCCGCCGCCGAAAACGGCATGGTCGTCACGGCCCAGCACCTGGCCACCCGGATTGGCGTCGACGTCCTTAAGGATGGCGGCAATGCAGTCGACGCCGCAGTCGCGGTTGGCTACGCGCTGGCAGTGGTCTACCCCGCCGCAGGCAACATCGGCGGCGGCGGTTTCATGACCATCCAGCTTGCCGACGGCCGCAAGACCTTCCTCGATTTCCGCGAAAAAGCGCCGCTGGCTGCTACCGCCAATATGTACCTCGACCAGAGCGGCAATGTGATTCCAAACCTGAGCACCAAGGGCCACCTGGCAGTCGGCGTGCCGGGCACGGTGTCTGGCATGGAGCTGGCGTTAAGCAAATATGGCACGATGAAACGCGCTGCGGTGATCGCACCGGCCATCAAGTACGCCGAGGACGGCTTCGTACTGGACCAGGGCGACGTTGACTTGCTGGCGACCGCGACCGAGGTTTTCAAGAAGGACGCGGCTGACTCGGGTTCTATCTTCCTGAATAAAGGCGAGCCGTTCCACGTCGGCCAGAAGCTGGTGCAAAAGGATCTGGCCAAGACCTTGCGCGAAATTGGCGCCAAGGGCAGCGACGGTTTCTACAAGGGCTGGGTTGCCAAAGCCATCGTCGCTTCGAGCCAGGCTGGCAAGGGTCTCATCACGCAGGCTGACCTCGATCAATACCGGACCCGCGAGCTGGCGCCGGTCGAGTGCGACTACCGCGGCTACCATGTGGTCTCAGCGCCGCCGCCAAGTTCAGGCGGCGTGGTTATCTGCGAGATCATGAATATCCTCGAAGGCTACTCGATACAAAACCTCGGCTTCCGCTCGGCCCAGGCGATGCACTACCAGATCGAAGCCATGCGGCACGCCTATGTCGACCGCAACAGCTACCTGGGTGATCCCGACTACGTGAAAAATCCGTTGGCGCGGCTGCTTGACAAGGGTTATGCGGCCAAGATACGCGCCGCCATCGATCCCCACAAAGCGGGAGTGTCGCAAGACATCAAACCAGGAGTCGCGCCGCACGAAGGCAGCAACACCACCCACTACTCGATCGTCGACAAATGGGGCAACGCGGTTTCGGTGACCTACACCCTGAACGACTGGTTCGGCGCCGGCGTCATGGCCAGCAAGACCGGCGTCTTGCTGAACGACGAGATGGACGATTTCACCGCCAAGATAGGCGTGCCCAATATGTACGGCCTGGTGCAAGGCGAGGCTAACGCTATCGCACCTGGAAAACGTCCGTTGTCCTCGATGAGCCCGACCATTGTCACCAAGGACGGCAAGACCGTGATGGTAGTCGGCACGCCGGGCGGCAGCCGCATCATCACGGCAACCCTGCTGACCATGCTGAACGTGATCGACTACGGCATGAATATCCAGGAGGCAGTCGATGCGCCGCGCTTCCATCAGCAATGGCTGCCGGAGGCAACCAATCTTGAACCGTTCACTCTCAGCCCTGACACACAGAAAATCCTCGAAGGCTGGGGCCAGAAATTCACCGTGCCGCAGCCGTTCAACCATGTTGCAGCGATCTTGGTTGGCGCGCCTTCGCTAGCTGGCAAGCCGGTCGGCAAGAACCGCTTCTACGGCGCCAACGATCCGCGCCGCAATTCGGGATTGGCGCTGGGTTATTGAGCGCGGGCTATTGAGTAATGCACAGCAGCGTAACGTCACAATGGAAGAGACCGTCACATTCGGCGGTCTCTTTGAATCTGTAATTTTTATGCCGGCGCCACTAAAGCGCGCCTTGCGGGACACTGTCTAATGTTCAACAATCCCTTCATATAGATTAGGCAGCACTACATGGCAAGCAATATAGAAATAAAAGCGCGCATCGATATCACTCCCGCACTGATCACCAAAGTAGCAGCGATTGCAGATCAAGGCCCGATTGAAATTGCCCAGGACGACGCATTCTTTGGCTGCGCCAATGGCCGCTTGAAACTGCGCGCTTTTGGCAATGGCAGCTGCCAGCTGATTTTTTATCGCCGCTCGGATCGGGACGGACCAAAGGAATCGTTCTATCTGATTTCAAACAGCTCCGAGCCGGATTTGCTGCGCGAAGTATTGTCCGCGGCGCATGGCCGCGTCGGCAGGGTTGTGAAACAGCGCACGCTGTATCTGGCGGGACGCACTCGTATCCATCTTGACCGTGTCGAAGGCCTGGGTGATTTTCTGGAACTGGAAGTTGTTCTCGGCGACGGCGAGTCTGCCGAAGCCGGAGTCGATGAAGCGCATGCGCTGATGGCCAAGATTGGCATCGAAGCAACACAGCTGATCGAAGGTGCTTATGTCGATCTGTTGACGCCGCAGCGCGATGCAGCGTCAACTCCTACGATTGAATCCGAAACCGGCTAAACGATGTTTACGTTTTTATCCGGCACGAACATAAAACAGTAAAACCCGTAGCCGACGATTTGATCTTGCCCCTGATTGGGTGGTTGAGGGGACGGTCCTTGATTGACGGTCCAGTTTGCTGTCGACGGATCGGTAATCGGATTGCCGGCGAAGTCGAAGTTGGTCACCTGGTCGCCGCCGTCCTTCTGCGACCACGAATCGCACGGCCCTGAAGAATTGTCGCAGCGCGCCCAATGATAATCTCCCGGCCAGTTTGCATCGCCGGCCGTCGACACCATCAGCGCCACGAAGTGACCGCCCAGATAGCCGGCTCTGGCGGCGCTGGATTGTGTGGCTGGCGATGTGCCTTGCCGCGCCGATTTGAACGCCACGATATCTGCCATTGTCTTGCCGACAAAGGTAAGACCGTCACGCACGGCATAGCCGCTCACCGCCGTTCCAAGCGCATCGAACGACTGTTGAAAGTCTGCTGCCGTCAGCAGGTAGCCACTGCGCCGCCCTGGCTGCGGAAAAGTATTTGGAGTGATATTGCAGCCATAGGCATAGCAATTATTGTTCGGCTGAAATTTGTATGACATGTAATTGCCGCGGCAATCATGCGCCGGATCATAAGCAGCTGCCGGCTCGCCGATGACTGTCGGCGCGTATTGCGGCACGCCGATCGTGCCGGTTCCGGGAGGCACGATGACGGTCACATTGACCGTGGTTGGGGCAATATAGTGTTCATCAGCCAGCGCGGCGCCCGGCTGGGCTCTGGTTATCTGATGAAAAGGATCTTGCGGTGCGATCATGCCGCTGAATTTGAATTGTCGGATTGGCGTATTCATTGTCACTCCCCTTTTTTTGATTGTGAGTACAGAGTCTTACTGACAGTGTTGGCCGAATAGTTGTAAACCTGCAGCGACAGATTATTGGCGCTGGCAGACGCCGACCCACCTAAAATCAACATGGACGAGGCGCCAGTGCTGATGCCGGTGTTGCTTGCCCACAGCGCCGAATTGGAGCGGCTGTAATACACCAGGTTTCCATCGTTCTGCATGATCAAGCGCCCTGGAATCTTATCTGCGGAAGGTTGCGATGACAGGGCTGTCCACAATTGTTTGCCGCTGCTGTCTCGCAATATCGGGCCAAGCACCGGATCGTTGACGAGCGTTGCGCTACCGTCAATTGCACTTAGAGACTGCCCCGCCAGCAGCTCGGCATTGGCGCGGCTATCCAGTCTGCTGACACTCATCATTTCACCAAGCAGGTTCAGCTGAAAAAGATTCTTCACATCGGCAGCGTTCCAGTCGTTGTATCTAGCTGACGACAGCAACACCATCAGTTTCGCAAAAGCCGCCATAGGCGTCATATCGGCAGGGTTCAATGCGCCGACGGCAGGCAACCAGGCGCCGGCAGCATAAGCATTGTTATTCACCACACCCTTTATCACCTGGGTACAGTCGACAATCACAACGCCACTGCGGTTAGCACTGTCCAAGGCCTGATAGGTCGCACCCAGGGACGGCGTGTCCGGATTTCCGGAAGGGAAATTCCCTTCCCCATAGGATTCCAGAATAAGTCCCTTGATACCCTGCGCAACACAGGCGTTAAGCAGGTTCGCAAGGAGGCCGGAGCTAGTACCGGTAGCATCGTTGAATTCGTACCACGCCGGAAACGCGTTGAACTGCATTACCGGAAATGTGTTGATAGTCGCGCTTATGTCTTCCAGTTGTGCAAGCGCGTCTCCAAGTACCGACGAATTATCAAGACTTACGTCATAGTTGACCGGTGGCGGCAATACATTTTCATTGTAGATATCGAAGTTCAGCCCGTACTCTCCAAGTGCAGGATAGTTGGGAGAAGAAAACGCATCAAACCCGCTTGCATTGGTTTTCAGTACCCGGTTTCCACGCAACAAATGGTTCTGAAAATAGACGCAGACCTCAGGGACGCCGCTTTGTGCCGCTGCAATTGCACCGCAAAAATTCTGCAATGCGTCAGTGTTGAATATCAGCGACGATGGCGTTTGACTGCCCCGCGCCTGATAAAACATCGGCATCTGCGATCCGGTGAGAATGATGGGTTTGCTGAGTGCGGCAGTTGGAATGCCGTTTGCATTGAATGACGATAGCAAGAACGGTAGAGCCGTTCCGGTGAAATCCATGCTGTCGGTGCCATGCAATATCACCCAGCCGTCATAAGCCGCATAGTTTTTCAACACATGATTTGCGATAAGACACCAGTCCGTTGGCTGCAGATTGGTGCTGTCCAGCGTCCCGGTTTTGGGAGATTCCGGGAACTTCAGATCCACCACATAGTGGATACTCAATGCCGGATAGTTTTGCTTGATTATCGGATTTACAAGACTCTCGCATGCGCTGGCAAAAGCTTGCGCCGACATTGGGCTGAGGGGTGTGCCGACGCAACTGATCGTGCCACCGGTATTGATCACGGCTAGCTTCAAGATACTCCCCCCAATCGATGGATACGACGCCCTCACTATGAAATATGTTAGGACATGGCAATCGATTGGGTAAGACTGTCAATTTTGACAGGGTGGCACGTCGCATGAACTATGGATAAGCATATCTATCCGCCACGCGCTTAGCGGTTTCAAACGGTTTTAAGCGTTTGCAATGTCCTGATCCTGGCCATCGCCTGGTGATCTGAGGTGGCGCCGTCTATCATTGCCGCCACATCGGCTTTCAGAGCGGTGCGTGAAGCCGCTTCCAGATAGATCATGTGGCCCGACGGATAAAATTTCGCACTCAGGTTTTTTCGTATGGCCGGATCGATCAGCGGCATTTTCTGCAGATCGATGACGGTCTGGTAGAACGGCGTGACGAAATCGTAATAGCCGTTGGCAGACAGTACTTTCAGATCGACGTTCAAGCTCATCGTCGCCGCCAGATCGCCAGCCGTGTACAAGATGACATTGCCGGTGGCGTCGACGCCTTTTTGCGCGCCGGTCGGATCGATATGGCTGAAATCCCAATTCTGGAACGCCTGGTCGTTGAGATCGGTGAAGGCAGAATTCGAGGTGAACTTCAAGCCGTCATTCAAATAGTTGTTCCACATCGCGGTATATACGCCGGAGACCGCCGTCATGCTTGGATCGTTGCCGCCCGAGTTGGGCGAGATGTCGGCGGCAATCCCGGTATCGATGCCGGTCACGCGGCCGTCATAGGAGCCCAGCGCCAGCCCCTGGCTCCGCAACAGACTGATCAGGAACAAGGTTCTGCCGTGGCTGTCGCCGGCGGTCATATCCAGCCCCCATGCGGTCAGCGTGGTGGGATCGATGCCGGTGAAGTCGCTCAATTTCTGCAGCGTTGCCGGATCGATTTTTGGAAAATTCTGCAACGCGGTAGCGTAGTCGCTGCGTGCAAACAGCGCCGCGTCCGCCATCAGCGCCGGCAGACTGATCGGTGCGGGCGTGAGCTTGGTTTTCTTGTGATACCAGGCGTCGGCTACTGCCGTCGGCAGCGCCCCTACCGGATTGCCAGCCTGCGCGTAATCGAGGATCGACGACTGTAGCGTAATGCCGTTCAGATCGACGCCATCCTCGTGCAGCAAATACGCCAGCACCGCGCTGCGCGGCGTGCCGTACGATTCGCCGAACAGGAATTTCGGCGAGTTCCAGCGGTCATTCGCGGTGAGGTAGCGTTTGATGAATTGCCTGATCGATTTGGCGTCCTGGTCGACGCCCCAGAAATCCTTGTTTTTGTAGGGTGCGATGGCGGCCGAATAACCGGTGCCGACCGGATTGATGAAGACCAGGTCGCTCTTGTCGAGCAGGCTGTCCGGATTGTCTTCCAGGGTATAGGGTGGCGGTGGCGTGAAGCCAGGCATGGAAGTCTTGATACGCTTCGGCGCAAACGAACCCAGCAGCACAAACACCGACGACGAACCGGGTCCGCCGTTATAGAAAAAGGTGAGCGGTCGAGCATTCAGATCCTGGCCGTCGACGGTAAACGCGACGTAGAACATTTTTGCCGCGGCTTGCGAACTGCCAGCGTCCACCGCTACCAGATGGCCGGCAGTCGCCGTGTAGGGGTAGGCGCGCTTGCCTATGGTGATGTTGTGGTGGGTGACGGCTGCATTTTCTGTCGTATCGGTGACCGCATCGCCAGGACCGTTGCCGTAGGCGGTGGGATCGAAACAAGGTTGGTCTTGCGGCGCGTCCGTTGCGCCGACCGATGCATGCGTGGCACTCATGATCTTTTCCTTTTCTAGATGTGGCCGGCCGATCGGGCGGCCGCCACGGTTAAGTACGGTCAAATACGATCAAGCACGATCAAATACGGTGCATCAAAGTACGCTTGCCAGTTTCTTGCCGTCAGGGCTGCCGAGCCCGGTGCATGCGTCCCATCCCGGCGCCGCGGCGAAATAGCCGTTGTTGCCCTGCGTGACATCATGGAAGGCAGCCTGCTGCCGATATAACTTTGGATTCACGAAACCTACCGCGCTGCCCTTCGCCGCATTGATGCGCACGATCAGCGCCGCCCATAGCGGCGCCACGGCGCTGGTGCCGCCTACCACCGCATCGCTGCCATCGATATACACCTGATAGCCGGTGATCGGGTCGGCGTTGCCGGCCACATCCGGCACGCCACGCCTGGACAGCGGCTGCTGCTTGCCGTCGCTGCCGGTAAGCACCAGGTTCTGCTGCCAGGCCGGCAATGCGAAGACGGCGCTGACGCCACCGCCGCCGGCGCCGCCTTGGGCGCCGTCGTTCCAGACAACCTCACTCTCGATAGCCGTGCCGGCAGCCAGCAGGCGGGTGCCGCCGCAAGCCAGGGCGTAGGGACTGGATGCGGGAAAGTCGACATGATTGCCGCCGCCTGCCACACCGTCGCCAGAACCGCTGTCGCCCGAGGCGATGCATACCGTGATCCCCATCGCTGCCGCCGCCTGCAACGCTGCATTGAAGGCTTGCATGGCTTGCTGCGTCCAGCGTGGCTCGGCGCTGCCCCAGCTGATCGAGATGACGGACGGTTGATTGCTGCTGTCATGCACGGCGCTGTTGAGTGCGTTAAGGAAACCGGCGTCTGTATTCGTCGAAAAATACACCACGATGTGCGCCTCCGGCGCCAGCGCACCAGCAATCTGGATATCCAGCACCACCTCGCCATCGGGGCCATTGGGATCGCCGCTAGGCTGATTACCCGGACCATTCACCGCTACCGAAGTGACGTTAGGAAGCGCCACCCCGATCTTGGAAAAATACGTTTTCAGATCGGCCGCCTGATAACCGCCGCCCAGCTCGATGATGCCGATGCATTGGCCTTTACCCAAGTTGCCTGGAAAGTCATACAAGGACGCCAGTTGCGGCGGCAGATAAGAGGTGGAAACCTTGTGCGGGGCGAAGCGGAATGGCGGCTGCAAACGGAAATGCGAATGCGCCTGCGGCCGATCGTCGAGACCGACCACCGCCGTCACGATATCTTGCAATTCAGCCGGGATCTTGACTGCGCCGGTACGTCCGCGATAGTTGCCAAGATGCGATTCATAACGCTGCAGATCGACATCGAAGGCCTGATTAAACTGCGCCACGGATCCGGATAAGGTGACGCTGCTGCCAGCGGCGTTCTCGCGTACCACTTGCAATGAATGGTCTCGCGCAAACACGGCTATCCTGGCGATATCCAGTGGCGCGGCAGAAAATCTGCGAGCGAATTCTTCACGTGAAAGATGCGCCTCGCAGGCGCCGCTGGCGTCCTGCTTATTTTGCTTATCGACCATATCGCACAATTCCAGATCGGCATTGCGGCGCATGATAATCGTTACTTCGAGCTGCTCGGAAGGGTCGGCAGCACCGACGCATCGGGCTCCAGAGAGGGCCGTGCGTTCGCTGCCGGGGACAGGGATTTTTGCCATGACTGTGTTACTCCGTTTCTGAAACAGATACAGCGTGGAAGGACAAACAGATATTTCGATTTCAGCAAATGCTGCGAGCCGGCAGCAAATAAGCTTGCGGCGGATGGCAATGGCTGCTGCATGCCGATACCGGTCTGACCTGACGCGAGGGGAGACAGTTCATTTCTGAGCAGAAATATTTTACAGCGATTTTCTCAGCACCATCCGTCGCCATGCAGATGCATCGGAATCGCTTGCGCAATACATTCGTCATAAGCCTGAGCATGACAATTTGGCTAGAATTATTGCTATTGAGCTATAAGCATTAGAAGCTTGAGGCAGCCATCAGGATCAAGCGATCCGGTATGATAAAACCCCGTCCTTCCAAGCCGCCTCAAACCGGCTCTCATCGTAAAACCAAGGAGTTAAAAATGTTGACTAGCGCACGCAATGAATTCGCAGGAAAGGTCACCGCCATTAACCAGGGCGTGGTCAATGACGAGGTGGAGATCACTCTTCCCGGCGGCGATCGCATCGTTGCGGTCATCACGCGCGAGAGCACCAAATACCTGGACCTGAAGCCAGGCGCAGAAGCCTTGGCGTTGGTAAAGGCGCCTTGGATAATTTTGTCCGCACCTGACGCCGGCATCAAGTTTTCTACACGCAACCGCCTGCAAGGCACCGTCAAAACGGTGAAACCCGGCGCAGTGAATACCGAAATAGAAGTCAGCCTGAATGGCGGCGCGACGCTGACGGCCATCATTACCCAGGAAAGCGCGATTGCACTTCGTCTGGCCGCCGGCAAACCGGTAGTGGCGATTTTTAAAGCGTCGCACGTGATTGTCGGCGTCAAGGGCTGACAGCCACTGCCTTGATCCAGGGGCAACTCCTGCTTGAAAAGCAAGCAAGAGTTGCCCCGGGAAAACTGCGCTGATGACCGGCGCGAGATCCGGCCCTCAGCCTGCCCCGGGAAAACCCCGATTTAAGTAAACCTTAAGCAAAGCGCAGTAGAATTACCCAATTTGAACGCTTGCCCGCTGTGCCGGTCGAATGGCATAACACCCAGCCTTCCGGCGGCCATTCCTGCTGTAGTAAGCAAGGTTATAAGCAGGAGCGGCCGGCAAGAAAAATGCTCTTGCCGCTCAAATCAGCAGCTAACATCGAACATCGAATTGAAGGTTATATGCGCGTAAAAAATAGTCTGTTATGTGTAATTTTGGCAATTTCCACTGCCGCCCACGCGCTGGAAGCCGGACCACCGCCAGTCCTGGCGCCGTTGCAGCAACAAGCGCAAGCGGCGCACCTGAGCGCGCAATTCCTGACACGCTTCCACTACAAGCCGGTGCCGCTGGACGATACCTTGTCCGCCAAGATCATCAACCGTTATATCAAGTCGCTTGATCCGGAGAAATTCTTTTTCGTGCAAGCCGATATCGATCAGTTCACGGCGCAAAACAGCAAGCTCGATGACGCGATTTATAAAGAAGACCTGCGCATCCCTTTCGCCATTTTCAATCTGTACGAACAGCGCATTGTCGAACGCCTGACGTATGCGCGCGGGTTGCTCAAGCAGGGGTTCGACTTTAGCCAGAAAGAAGATTATTCCTTCATGCGCGACAAGGAGCCTTGGCCGCAATCCGAAGCAGAAAGCCGCGAGCTATGGCGCAAACGTGTCAAGAACGACTGGCTGCGCCTGAAACTGGCTGGCAAGAAAGACACGGCGATTCGCGATACGCTCAGCAAGCGTTATGAAAATTCCCTGACGCGCGCCTATAAATACAAGAGCGACGATGTATTCCAGATTTTCATGAACGCTTATGCGACATCGATTGAGCCGCATACCGATTACCTGGGCACCAACGCAGCTGCGGATTTCGATATTTCCATGAAGCTGTCCCTGGTCGGCATCGGCGCGGTGCTGCAGGAAAGAGATGAATACACCACCATCCGCGAGCTGGTGGCGGGCGGCCCGGCGCAATTGTCCGGCAAGCTTGCAGTCGGCGACCGGATCGTTGGCGTGGCCCAAGGCGACAAGGGCGTCATGACAGACGTGGTCGGCACCCGTATCGACGACGTCGTGAAACTGATTCGCGGCGCCAAGGACACTGTGGTACGGCTGGATGTATTGCCGGCCGACGCCGGTCCGGATGGCAAGCACAAACTGATCAACCTGGTGCGCAACAAGATCAGCCTGGAACAACAGGCGGCAAAGAAAACCATCATCACCACCAAGAACGGCGACGCCACTCGCAAAGTGGGTGTGATCACCTTGCCTGCCTTCTATGAAGATTTCGATGCGCGGCGTAAAGGCGACAAGAATTTCCGCAGCGCCAGCCGCGATGTGGCGGCACTGCTGGCCGAACTGAAAAAAGACAAGGTCGACAGCGTACTGATCGATTTGCGCAATAACGGCGGCGGCTCGCTGACCGAGGCGGTAGATCTGACCGGCCTGTTTGTCGGCAAGGGGCCGATCGTGCAGCAACGCAATGCGCGTGGCGACGTCAATGTCGAAGCCGACGATCGCTCTGTTCCAGCCTGGACCGGCCCGCTGGCCGTTCTGATCAATCGCGGTTCGGCCTCGGCCTCGGAAATTTTTGCGGCGGCGATCCAGGATTATGGCCGCGGCGTCATCATTGGCGAAGGCAGTTTTGGCAAAGGCACGGTGCAAACCATGGTCAATCTTGACGAACTGACGCACAACGACAAGCCAAAATACGGCGAACTGAAAATGACCATCGCCCAGTTTTTCCGCATCAACGGCGGCACCACCCAGCTGCGCGGCGTAACGCCTGACATCAGCTTGCCGGGTTTCTCGGATACCGAGAGTTTTGGCGAGTCGAGCTACGACAATGCGTTGCCGTGGACGCAAGTGAAGGCGGCGGATTATGCGCCTGTCGGCAGTGTCAAGGATTTGCTGCCGCAGATCCAGAGCCGGCACGATGCACGCGTCGAGAAAGACAAGGATTTCCAGCGTTTCCTGGAAGATGTGACTGAGTTGAATGTGCAACGCAAGAAGCGCGTCATCTCGCTCAACGAAGCCGACCGCCGCGCTGAAATGAATCTGCAGGAAGCCCGCCTCAAGGCGCGTGCCAAGGATGGCGATAAAGACGCCACCGATCTCGACCTCCAGGATGACGGTTTGCAAGTCAACGAACGCAGCCTGAGTGCGCAGCTCGCGGCTGAAAAAGCGCAGAAGAATGCGAAGGACGTATTGCTGAACGAGGCCGCGCAAATTCTCGGCGATCAATCGGATCTGCTCAAAGCCAATACGAAATTTGCGGTTCAGCAAGCGCCTGGCGCCGTACCGAAATAATCAGTCGAACATAAGCAGTCGAACCTAAGCAATCAAAAAAAAGAGAGCCACCCAGGCTCTCTTTTTTTTTCGATTGATGGCTGCCTCAGCCCAGCCGCTGCACCAGGAAATCGACGAAGGTGCGCAGCTTGGCGGTCGGCCTGGCGTCCCTGGTGCGCACCAGATGGATCGGCCGCGTCGGCAAGTCCCAGGCCGGCAGCAACTGCAGCAGCTGTCCCGAAGCGATAGCGCTCTCCAGCAGCACATCCCCTTGCACCACCACCCCGATGCCGCTCACAGCCGCGCTGAGTAAAGCCTGGCCGCTATTGCTGACAAACGATCCGCGCACCGGGATCGACAGCGCCTGCTCGCCCTGGGTAAACCGCCATTCGTGATCTTTGCCCCAAGACATGAAACCCAGGCAATTGTGATTGGCCAGATCGGCCGGATGTTGCGGCCTGCCGTGACGCTCCAGGTAAGCCGGGCTGGCCACTGCGAACATGCGCGATGGGCGCAGGGGGCGGGCGATCAGGTTGGCGCCGCTCAAGCTGCCGGAACGCAGCGCCACTTCGAATCCCTCCTCCACCATATCCACCACGCGGTCGTTCAACACCAGCTCCACCTGTACCTCCGGGAACAAGGCCATGTATTCGCCGATCAGCGGCACCAGCCGATGTGCGCCATAGGTGACCGGCGCGGTCATCCGCAATTTGCCGCGCGGCACGGCGCGCAAGGCTTCGGCCACATAGTCGGCGGCTTGCACGCTGTTAAGCACATCGCGGCAACGCTCGACGTACACGCTGCCGATTTCGGTCAGGCTGTGGCGCCGGGTGGTGCGGTCCAACAGGCGGGCGCCCAGATGGCTTTCCAATGCCCGTACGTGATTCGCCACCATGGTGGTGGAGAGCGAGAACTCCTCGGCAACCGCTGCGAAGCTGCCTTTTTCCACTACCCGTACGAACACAGCCATGCTGGTTAATCGATCCATTCCAAAGCCTGAGTGTTGAGTGAAGAAAGAAAAGGCCAGTTTATCAAATTTGGCGCTGGATTGAGAATGGCTTGTCCTTGTCCTCAGTGGAGAAAAAATGAAGTCGAACACCCTTTTGCATAGCGTCGCTTTATTGGCCACCTTTTTGGCCGCCTTGTTTTGCTGGCAACGGCCGGCCCATGCCGACGCCGGCGCTGCTGCGCTGCCGACCTTGGCCCTGCCGGCGGACTGGTATCCGGAAAGTATTGCGACCGGGCCGGATGGCGCGTTTTATATCGGCAGCTGGCGCCAGGGAGCGGTGGCCCGTGTCTCGCCGCACGGCGGCGCGCCGGAAATCCTGGTTGCGCCCGGCTCCAATGGCCTGGCTAACGGCCAGGGTGTGCTGGTCGACGCCGCGCATCAGTTGCTCTGGGTCTGTTCCGGCAACTGGGGTTACACCAGCGTGTCGTCGACCCCCAGCGCGCTGAAAAGCTACGACCTTGCCAGCGGCGCGCCGCGCGCCAGCTATCTGATGCCGGACAAGGGTTACTGCAACGATCTGGCACAGGATAGCCAAGGCGTCTTGTATGTCACCGATTCCTTCCATCCGCGCGTGTTGCGTCTGTTGCCTGGGGCTTCGGCTTTGACTGTATGGAAGGAGGATCCCACTATGGGCGCCGGCAGCGATGGTGTGTTCCTGAACGGGATTGCGCTGGATGGCGATCGGCAGCTTTATGTGAGTTTGGTGACAGCAGTGCCTTATGTGCTGAAGGTGGATGTTGGTCAGGACGGCGCTGCGGGCGCGGTTAGCCGTGTCGATATGCCGCGGGTTTTGAAGAATGCGGATGCGATACGTATTTACGCGCCGGGGCGGATGGCGATTTTCGAAAGCAATGCTTTTGGCAAGACCGGCGCTTACGGCGGTCAGATCAGCGTAGCCAAAATAAACGGCAACAGCGCGACGCTGGAAACCATCGTGGCCGGGCTTAACGATCCGTCTTCCGGCGTGATTGTCGGCAATCGCGTCTATTTCATCGAGTCCAAGTATTCGCTGCTGTTCCAGCACAAGGATGATCCGGCCGCCATACCGCTCAATGTGCCGTTCGACCTGCAGTCGCGGGTGTTACCAGATTCGCTGTCAAAGTAGAGCCGTGCGCGGGCTTGCCAGGAAATGCGGCGATGTGCCAAAACGGATAGGATGATGGTCCCGGCTTGACGCCTTTCCTTTTTCTGGAGTTCAACATGTCGTCCTTATCGATGTATCAAATTTCCGTTCCGGTGTTCGTGCGTGGACTTGGTGTGCTGGCTGCTTATCTGGAGAAGGCTGAGGCTTATGCCAAGGCTAACAATATCGATCCGGCTGAGATGGTGAATGCAAAACTGGCGCCGGATATGTTGTCGCTGGCGGGGCAGATACAGCGGGCTAGCGATACTTCGAAGAATGCGATTGGGCGCTTGTCGGCGATTGAGGCGCCGCGCTTTGAGGATAATGAGGCGACGTTTGCTGAGTTGCAGGAGCGGGTGGCGAAGACGATTGCTTTTCTGGATGACGTGCGGTTGGAGGATTTGCAGGGGAGTGAGACGCGGTCGGTTTCCTTGAGTTTTGGGAAATTCAAAACTACCTTGCTGGGCGATGCTTATCTGTTGACGTTTACCTTGCCGAATTTTTTCTTTCATGTGACGACGGTGCATGACATTTTGCGGAACAAGGGTGTGGCGGTGGGGAAGCTCGATTATCTCGGGCATTTCGACATAGAGCCGGCATAATTAGTTAAATGGGGTCAGAGTTTTTTTTCGCGGCCCTTTGCGAAAATTACTCTGACCCCATTTAACGGGCCACGGAGTAAGTGCCGTGGCATTCAATGAACGATCGGCCGTCGTTACTTAAAACGTTCACTACTCCGTGGATACACGCCGGGGGTAGCCCGGCAGCTACTCACTTTCTTTTGCTTCGCCAAAAGAAAGTAAGCAAAGAAAAGGCGACCGCAAAGCCGTTGCCTTCCCTTCGGTCAGGTCCCCAAATGAGGTAGTGGTCAGTCGGGTGGAAAGACCAACTCGCTGCGCTCAAACATGTCTTCCCACAATTCCCGACTGACCACTACCTCATTTGGCAACGTCCCAATGCGGAATTCACGTCAACAACAGCAGCAACGTCAACAGCAACGGCAACGGCGACAGGTGGCAAGCTTTTTGTATTGGCATACTCAAGCAACGGTATTTGAGCAGGAGTTTGAAGCGAATTTGCGGACTAATTGCGTGCTGATCGATTTTTCTGAATAGCGCTACTCAGCGCTATCCAGGTACCGCTGGTTGAACACGTCAATACGCCGCTCCGCCTGTTCCGACAACGAACCGGCTACCGCCATTGCCAGCCGCGTCAAGCACTCGGTATCGGAAACATTCAACGTCGGCGGACAAGCCGGATCGCCTTCCTCCCGCGCCTGATTGCTGGCGTGGATCAAACCCAGACACGTTTGAATACCTTGAGTCATATCCAGCGTGTGGGCCAGGAATTGCATGTTTGCATCGAAGCGCAGTTCTTCGATTAGCCAGGACAAGGGCTGGTGGTCGGCTTTAATCGATTGATGGGGGAATTGTGTTGACGAGTTAATGCTAGTCATAACGAGCTCCATGATTGCGTTTAAGCCGGCTCTCGCTTCCAAACGGGAGGGCGGCAGATGGCAAGGTTGGAAGACCGGTGCAAAAAGGAAAACCGGCAGCCCGAAGGCTCCCTACCATTGCCGCCCATAGGGACGTACAAAGGTAACGCACAAGAAAAAACCGCATGGCGCGGTTTGTGCGCTTTTTGCAATCCAGGCTTCCAAACCTGATCCCTGTTTTTTTCAGGGACGAACAACTATAAACGCTATTTGTTGCTTCGACAATTAAAACCTGAGCAGGCGCTCGCTGATGTTGCGGTTGCGGTTGCGGTTGCTTTTGACTTGCCCCGCATTGGGACGTTGCCAAATGTGGCGCGTGTCAGTCGGGAATTGTGGGAAGACATGTTTGAGCGCAGCGAGTTGGTCTTTCCACCCGACTGGCACGCGCCACATTTGGGGACCTGACCGAAGGGAAGGCAACGGCTTTGCGGTCGCCTTTTCTTTGCTTACTTTCTTTTGGCGAAGCAAAAGAAAGTGAGTAGCTGCCGGGCTACCCCCGGCGTGCATCCACGGAGTAGCTAACGTTTTAGGTAACTACGACCGTTCACCGAACGCAACGGCAGGTACTCCGTGGCCCGTCAATTGGGGTCAGAGTAATTTACGACGATGAAGCCGTCGTAAAAAAACTCTGACCCCAATTGACTAAGGAAGTGAGTGGCTGCCGGACTACCCCCGCATCAGCCGCGCACTGGTTCTCTTTGAAGAACATCGACACCGATGTGGCATAGCTGTTTTTCCTGAGTTCTTCTTTGCAAGGCGTGCAATATGGCCAGGCTGTTGGCGGCAGGTTCCACCGGTTGGGTTCTGGTTTTTGTGATCTCTTGATGGAGATCCTTGATCTCGGCGATGGCGCGCTGGTTGCGTGGGTTGCATTCGAATATCGACAGGCCTTGATCGAAGATGCTGCGGTCGTCTATCCATTCATGGATTGCTGTGTCGGCTAGTGTCGATGTCAGGATTTCTTTTGCTACGAGCCGGGCGGGATTGGTCTCGGTTATAACGTCGCTAGCAAAGGCACTCATGGCTTGGATTTCTACTATCAGTACACGTAACGCCGGGTTGAACAGGCGCAAGGTTTCGATGCGTTGGATCAGGGCTTCCCGGTTGATGTTTTGACGAGCATGGACTGGAATTACCAGCACATCGGTAGCGACCAGCAGCGCGTCGGTAATGCGGACATTGCTGCCATCGGCGTCGATAATTATTTCCTGATAGCGGCTGCGATAGTAGGAGGCCGGATCTTCCAGTTCCGATTGCAGATCTTCGCTGCTGCGCATGACTATCTTCGATTTGCCGCCAGCGCCGCTGCGGCTGCGCCTTGCGTTCCAGCTCAGCGCATACTGCGCAGCAGTGGCGTCCACCAGCAATACCTTGCGGTGGTCAAGCAAGCAATCTGCCGCCAGATTGAGCGCAATTATTGAACGTTTGGCAAATTCGTCTGCGCTGAAAATTGTGATGATCATGATAGGTCTCGCATAGCAACTCTGATGAAACCAGTCTAGATAAGCGCGTATAAAGATGTCGTAAAAATGCGAGCGGATTGTATAAACGGAGGCTAAAAAAAAAGCCAACCGCTGGGTTGGCTTTCCTCCAGCATGAAACCATGCATGGGCTTACATGCTCGCGGCCGGCTCCGGCCCCAGTTCCAGCACCCCGCGCAATTCCTTCTTGGCGGCGTCGAACGCGGTTTTGAAATCGTCCCGGGCTTGCAATCTGGCGGCGATCACAGTGCCGGTAATGCGGCCGGTCTCGATGTCGGAACGGTAGTGGACGCCGCCGACGATGCGGTTGTTGGCGTATTCAGCGGCACGCGCCATGATCTCGGCGCGCTTTTCCGGCACCATGTTGGACAACACGATGCCCATCAGCGTACCGGCGGTGGCGTGGCCCGATGGATAGGCGCCGGAGTGCGACAATTTGACTACCGGCTTGACCAGGTCGCTATACAGGTACGGACGCGGGCGCTTCCAGATATCTTTGTAAGTGTCGACCACGGCGCCTTCCGATGCGACCACGCGCAGGAAAAACTTGGTGAACAGCGGCAATTGATCGGGTTTGAATCTGACTCCCATTACATCGGCAAAACGCCAGATGTCTTCCGTGGCGTCGGCTTGCGAACGCGCCACCATTTCCGGTGTGCGCGCGACTTGCAGAGCCAGGATTTCGCCAAGCTCGGCCTTGGTCTGCGGGGAATCGTTGGCGGGTGGCGGCGGCAACAACTTGATCAGGTCGATTTCCTTGGATGTGATAAACGGATTTTCCTCGCGCGCCAGCACCGGAGCGCTACAGGCGACGAAGGACATGAGCAGTACGGAGGCAATGAATTTACGCATGAACGGTACTTTCAAATAAAAACGCGTTGATAAAAATGGGATCGATTCACAAGATTGATTCACAAGCCTGATTCACAAGCTTAAATCGCAAGAGAAAATCAGCATCAAGATTTGAATTCGACCCAGACCTGATACACATGATCCTTGCCCTGCATCTCGGCCGGGGGCGCCGGATAACTGGCGTTCTGCACCGATTGCAGAGCGGCGCGGTCGATCATGCCGACGCCGCTGGCGGTGACGATCCGGGCCTGGCCAGCGACGCTGTCGCGCAGATGGAATTCAAGCCGTACGCGGCCGGAAAAATGCAAGGCCGCCGCTGCCGGCGGATACACCACGGCAGCTTGCACCGCAGCCTTGACCTTGGCCGCGTACTCAGCGTTTGGCGCGTCCTTGTCGCCGGCGGGCGGCGCTGCTGGCGGCGTCCGTACCGGTTCGGAAAACGCAGTCGGCGCTGCGGCGGCTGGCGCCGGTTCGCTGGGCGCCGGCTCTGGAGTCGGGACGGCTGCTGCCGGCGCTGCGGGTTTCGGCGGCGCCGTTTTTGTCTTCGGCTGAATCTGTGGCTTGGGCATGGCGACCGGCGGCGGCGGAGTTGGCGGGGTCGGCGCTGCTGGCGGCTTCGGCTCCAGCGGCGCCGGTTCTTCAGCGACCAGCGTGATCGGCACCGGTTCCGACAGGGCCGGTCTGGACGATACAACGCCGGTCAGAATCAGCGCCAGGCCGCCGACGATGGCCAGTTCGGCCAGGATCGCCAACGCAAAGGCACGACTCGGAAAATGGCGAAAAATAGTCAAGATTGCCGCCCTTATTTACTATCGCCGTTGCGCGTAGCCAGGCCAAGCTCGGTGACGCCGCCCTTTTTGATCGCATCGATGGCCGCCATCACTTGCTGCAGCGAGGCGCTCTGATTGCCGGCGATGGTGACGGCGGTTTTGCTACTGTCTTGCTGGCGCAATTTGTCGGTCAATTGCGCCGGCGTCAGCTGCTGGCCCTCCACCAGCAATGTGCCGTCTTGCTGGATTTCCACCAACAGTTTGGGCGCGGGAATGCTGACCGCTGTGGAGCTGGTCGGCAGCTTGGTCAGATGGCCGGAAGCCGGGATCATGCGTAGCGTCAGCATGGCAAAAAAGACTAGCAGGAACAGCATGATATCGATCATCGGAATGATTTCTATCCTGGCCTTCTTGGTTTCCAGATAACGCATCTCAAGCCCTCGCCGCCGGATGTGAAATCGACTTCACATTGGATGCAGCCGACGCCGCCCGCGTTTGCATCCGTTCGTGGCGATTGAGCAGCATGATCTTGATGGTTTCCAATTGATGCAGCACGATCCGCACGCGGGTATGCAAGGCGTTGAAGAAGGCCAGCCCGATCATGGCGATAAACAAACCGGAGGCAGTGGCAATCAACGCTTCGGCAATGCCGCCGGTCACCTGGGCTGCGCCGTTTTGCGCGTCGCCGAGTACATGAAAAGCGTTGAACATGCCGATGATGGTGCCGAACAAACCCAGCAACGGCGCCAGCGTGACCACGGTATCGAGCAACCACAACGAGCGGTCGAGGGTCGGCACTTCATGCATGATGGCTTCTTCCAGATGGCCGTCGAAGGCAGCGCGGTCGCCGTTGGCCGGTTCTTGCTGCAGCACCTCGAACAGACGGCCGTGCGGCAGCCGCGCCAATGTCGGCGGCAAAGTCGCAGCTTGCTCCAGGCCACCCTCTGCGCGCTTGAGCATGGCAATGATCTGCTCGCCGCCGTGCTGCATATTGGACAGGTAGCGCGCGCGTTCGATGATCACGGTCAGAGCCACCAGCAGCAGCACCAGCATCAGGTAAAGCGTGCCGCCTGAATCGTTGGCCAGTTCGAATAAATGTGAAATGTTCATGATGCGATTTCCATAAAAATGGGGAGCAAGCTCCCCGTTCGTCCAATACTTAGAAATCCAGGTTCAGCGCCAGCGACAAGCTACGCGCCGGCAACAGCGTCAACACATCGCCCGGCGCCGGCGCCGAGGTAGTTGTCGTCGCCGGATTGACGCCAACGATGCTGTGCTTGTCGAACAGATTGTTGACGCCGAACTGGATCTTGGCCTGCTTGATGAACTGGGTCGGGTGCTTGATGGTGTAGTTGACGAATAGATTGGAAATGGTGAACGGACTGATCTTGACTGCCTGATGGACGTTGCCGTTGTCGTTGTACAGGGTGCCGACGCGCTTGTTGAGCCAGCCGATATCCCAGCCGCCCTGGTTGTAATTCAAGCCCAGCGTCTCGGTATCGCTAGGTGCATTGGCTACCCATTGGCCGTTGGCGAATTTGGCGGTGCCGTAGGTGGCGTTGGCGTACAGGCTGAAGCCGGCGCCCAGCACCAGATTGCCTTCTGCTTCGACGCCTTGGGTAGTAGAGCTGCCGTTGGCGAAGAAGGTGGTATTGCCGGCATTGTCGGTGAAGGATGAATAGGCGTTGTCGAACTTGATATGGTAGGCGTCGATATCGAAGGTGAAGCGATCGGATTTCCAGACCGAGCCGATCTGGAAAGTCTTGCTCTTGATCGACGACGGCAAGGCGGTGACGTTAGCGTTCTTGACATCGAACACACTGCTCGGCGGAATTTCATCGCCGGTGGCGTATTGGCCGTAGACCGACCAGTTCGGCTGCAACATGTAATGCACATCGATAGACGGCAGCACCGTGCTGTAGGTCGCTGCATGGGCGACGCTAGGCTTGCCGCCGAGATTGCCGACGGTCTTGCCGTTATCGGCGTACTGGGTCAGGTCCTGGCGATATGAGGAATACTTGATACCCGGCGTGATTTTCAAATCTTTGGCGACCTGGAACTCATATTCGACAAACGGCTGCACGGTAGTGGTCTTGAAGCGCTCGTGAAAATTCGGCAGCACGGCGTCTACCCAGGTGCGCGGATCGGACGGGATCTGATAACGGTTGGTGTCAGCGTTTTCCGTCCATAGGCCGGTGCGCAGAATGCCGAAGCTGGATTCCTGACTCAGGCGCAGCAGATTGCCGTAGGTGCGGTAGCTGTTGAGCTTGTCGGTGGCGCTGGTGGCGGTGATGGTGCTGCCGTTGTAGTTCTGCTGGTTGTGATAGGCGTAGGTGTAGAGCTTGTCGTCCAGCTTCCAGCCGCCGCCCAGGTTCGAGCTGAGGCCGGCGTATTCGAAATCCGAGGTCACGTGGTAAAAATTGTAGCCCCAGTAGTTAGCTTGCTTGGGATCGTTGCTGAGTAAATAAGCATCGCCGAATTGCGCTATCTGGGCCCGGGTCGCGCCCTTGGTATTCGGCGTATTGGATTTCAGGTCGATATAGGAACCGAACAGGGTCAGAGCCGTATTGTCGGTAATCGCGTACTGATATTTGAGCGACACCGCATCGCGTGTCTGCTTGTTGTAGCTTTGATAGCCGTTCGACGTCATCTGATGCGCGTTGAGCAGCAGGTTGGAAGCGCCGTCGCCGCCGAACTGGCCGCTTTCAAATTCGGCGCCGTAGATCTTGGTGTTGAACGAGCCATAGGAATCGAAGGCGCTGATGCGCCGCTCCGGCTCCAGATTGCGCGACAGCAGGTTGACCGAACCGCCGAAGTTGGCCGGGCCGATGGTGGCGGCCGAACCGGGGCTGCGGTCGATTACCGCGCCGCCCAGGAACTGGCTCGGGAAAAAAGCCCAGCTGTGATGCGTCGCGCTATTCGTGTCCTGAAAAGGAATGCCGTCAAAGGTGATGCTGTAGTCGCCGTCGGAGAAACCGCGGAAGAAAGTCTTGGTATCGCCCAGGCCAACGCCGTTCGGACTGTAGCTGTACATGCCCGGCGTCATCTGCAGCACCTGGCTGAAATCGGCTACCGGCGAGGTCAGGTTACGGATGAATTCATCGCTCACTATCGATTGCGCCGAACGCGCCTCCAGCGAACCCTGCACTGGCGCGGTCTTGGTAGCGGTATTTATTTTTCCGGTAATTTCAACGGCGCCGGGACCGCCGCTGGCGCTGACCGCGCCAAGATCCGTTGCTTGCTGCGCAGCGGCGATGACTGGTGCGGCCATGCACATGATGGCTAACGCTTGCAAGACTTGCTGGGTGTTCGGCTTTAAATTCGGCTTCAAACTGGGGCGCTTCATTGCGAGGTTTCCTTTTTTAGAATCGTGTCGTAAAAATCGAAAGTGAATGTGCAGTGAATTTGCAGCGATTGATTTGCGGCCGGCGAGGTCGGGCGTGCCGGCCGTAGTTCGGGGCGAAGCATAAGCTTTGAAAATTAAGCGAAAATGAGCTGCGCGGAATTTGTATTATTTATGTCAATCCCCTGCAAATTTCACGCGCTCGTCATATTCGGCTGCTATCGTCAAAGGTCGACTAAGGCGAACATCCCGATGCGCTTACTTCTGATTGAAGACGACTACATGCTGGGTAACAGCATCCGCAAAGGCTTCTATCGCTACGGCTTCGTCGTCGACTGGACCCAGGACGGGATTGCCGCCGAAGCAGCGCTGGCGGCAGAGTCTTATTCAGCGGTGTTGCTGGATCTGAATTTGCCGCGCAAATCGGGATTGGAAGTGCTGAAGAAAATGCGCTCCGACAGTAACAGCACGCCGGTGATCATTCTCTCGGCCAGCGACCGCGTCCTGAACCGGATCGAAGGACTGGACGCCGGCGCCGACGACTACCTGAGCAAACCGTTTGACCTGGACGAGCTGGCGGCGCGCGTGCGCGCCCTGCTGCGGCGTAGCGGCGGCCGCACCAGCTCGCTGCTGATACACGGTGAGATCCATTTCGACCCGGCCAGCAATACCGTCGCCTACAAGGGAAAAAATGTCGCCTTGAGCAGCCGTGAAATGATGGTGCTGGCGGCGCTGATCGAGAAACCGGGCGCGGTGCTGTCGCGCGCGCAACTGGTCGACAAGGTTTATGGCTGGAACGATGAGGTCGAGAGCAACACCATCGAAGTGCACATTCACGCCCTGCGGAAAAAATTATCGTCCAGCGTGATTCGCAACATCCGCGGCTTGGGTTATATGCTGACCGCCGAGAGTCTGTGTGTCGATTAGGAACCGCCTGCTGTTCTGGCTGCTGTCCGGATTAACCATCCTGGGCGCCTGCTTTGTGCTGGCCGATTACCTGATCGACCGTGCCCTGCTGGCCGATATCTATAACGACCAGATGAGCCAGATTGCCTTTGCCATTCCAGCCGATTTCAGCGGCGGCGATCTGGAAAGAAATCCACCGGCGCTGAAATACGACGGCGATGACAGCATCCTGCAGATCTGGGACCAGAACGGTAAACTCAGCTATCGTTCGCACGCCGGCATCTCTCTGCCGCAATTCACAACGCCGGGATTCAGCGAGGTGCGATGGCGCGATAGCGAATGGACGCTGTTCATCCGCAAGACCGACCACAACCTGATCCAGGTGGCGCAGTCCTTGAGCGGCAGGCGCAATATCGCGCTCGACCATGCACTGCGCACCCTGATCCCGCTGCTGATGTTTTTACTGATCATGGGCTTGCTGATCCATTGGAGCGTGGGCACCGGCCTGCAATCGCTGACGCGGCTGTCACAAGAACTGGCCAAGCGCACTCCCGACACGCTGGGCCGGCTGACTGCGCAAGACCAGCCGGCCGAAATCAAACCGCTGACACATGCGCTCGACACCTTGCTCCAGCGTCTGAGCGTCGCCCTGGAGGGGCAGAAAAAATTCATTGCCGACGCCTCGCACGAATTGCGCACGCCCTTGGCCACCTTGCAAATCCAGACCCAGCTGGTGGAACAATCGCTAGGCAGCGGACGCGAAATCCATGCCTTGGCCGACCTCAAGGCGGGCGTCAAACGCAGCAGCCATCTGGTTGAACAATTATTGATGGTGTCGCGCCTGGAGTCGGCCGGCATCCACGATCCGCACACGCGCTTGCAACTGCATGAGATAGCGCGCGAGGTGATCATCGATCTCATCCCGTTTGCCAACACACGCGAAATAAATCTCGGCGTAGAGCAGCTCGACGCCGGCGTCATCATGGGATCGGAACATCATTTGCACATCCTGCTGCGCAATCTGATCGACAATGCGGTGCGCTACACGCCCAGCGGCGGCCAGGTCGACGTCACGATCCATGCCAGGCAGGATGACATCCTGTTGGAAATCGAGGACAGCGGGCCGGGTATCCCAGCGGCCGAACAGGAACGCGTGTTTGACCGTTTCTATCGTTGCCTGGTGCCGCAAGCGACCGGCAGCGGGCTCGGCCTGGCGATCGTCAAGCAGGTGGCTGAACTGCATCAAGCCGAAGTACAGCTTGGACAGGCGCAACGGCTATCCGGATTGAGAGCCAGCGTGATCTTTAAGAGAGCTGTGTAGCGGGAGTTGTGTAGTGAGAGCTGTGCAGCGCTCTGCAAATTCTTGTTGACTTCAAGTTCACTTGAACTTGCATACTGCGCCGGTCAACCACTGATCTTGGGGCTTTCACATGAATCAACGACTACGCGAGCCAACCCTGCACCGCCTGCTCGACGCTAATGTCCGCTTTGCCGACGATAACCAGGGCTTCGCCAATCACTGTCCGATGGCTCTGTGCGCGCTGGCGGGAATGGGGGCGCAAGCGGCGCGCCTGCAGGAATTTTTCGATATGTGGGAGCGCCGCTTCGCCGCTGCGGCCCGGCCCGTGGTCAATCCGGTCAGCCGCGATACATGGCTGGCATGCATAGGTGACACCAATGCTTTCTCCGCCTTGCGTGAATACTTTGAGGAATGGATCTGGAGCGCCGGCGCCGATACCGTCCTTGAGCAAGTGCTGAGCCGGATACCGTTCGCCCCCGCGAGCACCGCGTTCCACGCCTTGATCCGGCTCGGCTACGGCCTGGAAGCGCAGCATGTCGGCGAAATCGCCGCCGGACTGGCAGCGCTGGTCAGCGCCAATCTGCACATCGATATGGGGGCGGAGCAGCGCGCACCGGCCGCTTCAGTGAATCAAGCGTGGGATGGTTTATCGCGCACCTTCGGTGGCGCGAAATTCACAGGCGATTGGATTACAACGCGCTTGCGAGCGGTAGTTGCCGATCCGCGGTTTCATGCAACGCTGCCGGCAGCGCCAACCCAACCAGGATTGCTCGACGACATGGCGCAGGCGGCAATTTCCCTGTATTGGCAAACCAATAATTTCACGGCCTTGCATATCGTCACCGGCCTGCATGCGGCGCGCCGCGTCCTTGCGCATTTGCCGGAAACGCTGGCGCAGCGTTTGCTGCCCGACGTATGGATAGCGGTTTGCGCCACCTATGTATCGATAGGCGCCCCGCCACTTACCGCATCAAATGCAATGCTGGATGACGATGAGCCCTTGGCCAACAGCGCGGACACCTGGCAGGATCTGTTCACCACCGCCATCGCCTCCGACGACGACCATGTGATCAAGATGGTGTACACCTGTTATTGCGAAAACCTGCGCGCGCCGTCGCCGCTTTATCTGGCGGCGGCGGCAAGACGGGCAGGTCGCATGTTCCAGATGCATTGAAGGCGCATTGACAAGCAAGTTGATCAGATTTGCGCAGTGCCGCCATCGACGAACAACTCGATACCGTTGACGAAGCTGCTGTCGTCGGACGCCAGGAATAAAACCGCCTTGGCGATTTCCGCCGGCTCGCCCAGGCGGCCCATCGGCACCAGCGTCGACAGGTGAGCGAACAATCCCTCGGTATGTTCGGCCGGCACCAAATCGCCCAAGCCCGGAGTGCGGACCGGGCCGGGACTGATGGCGTTGACCCGAATCCGGCGCGGTTTCAAATCCAGCAACCAGGAACGAGCGAAGTTGCGGACCGCTGCTTTGCTGGCGCTGTAGACGCTGAAATTTTCCGTGCCTTTGGTAGCGGTGGTGGACGCCGCCAGAATCACTGAAGCGCCATCCTTCAGCAGAGGCAACGCCTTTTGCACAGTAAATAAGACTCCCTTGACGTTGGTATTGAAGATGCGATCGAAATGCTCTTCAGTGATGGCGTCCAAGGGCAGCATGTCGCCGCCGCCGGCGTTGGCAAAAACAATGTCGAGATGGCCCGCTTTCTGCCGGATCTCGGCGTAGATGCGGTCGAGGTCGGCCAGTTGCGCCACGTCGCCGCGTATGCCAATCGCATTTTTGCCTATCGCTGCTACCGCAGCATCCAGTTCTGCCTGGCGCCGGCCGGTGATGAATACGGTAGCGCCCTGTGCTGCAAACTCCTGGGCCGAGGACAGGCCTATGCCGCTGCTGCCGCCGGTAATCAATGCTATTTTGCCTTCCAGTTTCTTGCTCATGATATTTTCCTTGTGAAGTGTTGGGGCCGCCGTTTTCCAAGTATTGGTGCGGCCGTTGATGACGACAGCTTCACTCTACTGCCATCGGATTGTTGAATAAAGTGGCAAAATACGAATACTTTATTCCCGCACGTGGATAATCCATACGCCAGGTTATTTGGCTTGGGGATAGCGAAGGCGAGCTTTTGAGAGGACGTAATGGACCAATTACTGGCTATCCGCGCTTTTGCCCGCGTGGTGGAAGCCGGCAGCTTTACCAAGGCGGCCGATTCCTTGCAGATGCCGAATGCGACGATGAGCAAGCTGATCCAGTCGCTTGAGCTGCACCTGGGCGTGAAGCTGTTGCAGCGGACCACGCGCCGCGTCGCGGTCACCGCCGACGGCGCCGCCTACTATGAAAAGACCATGCTGTTATTGAAACAGCTGGATGACCTCGACACCAGCTTCGACGCCGCCCAAAGCAAGCCGCGCGGCCTGCTGCGCATCGAATGCGGAGCCTCGCTCGCCGCTCTGGTGATTATTCCGGCGTTGCCGGAATTCCTGGCGCTGTATCCCGAAATCCGTATCGATCTTGGTGTCAGCGACCGCCACGCCGATCTCATCGGCGAGCATATCGATTGCGTGATCCGCGGCGGCGTGCTGACCGACCTGTCGCTGGTTGCACGGCATATCGGCAATGCATCATGGGTGACGTGCGCCAGCCCGGCCTATCTGCAGCAGCACGGTGTGGCGCGGCATCCGGCTGAACTGGAAAAGGATCATGTGGTCGTCAGCTATCTGTCGGCACGCAGCGGCCGCGTCATACCGATGCAGTTTGCGCGTGGCAAAGAGAAGCTGGAGATTACTGGAAAACGCACGGTTGGCGTCAATGAAAGCAATGCGCATCTTGCCGCCGGACTTGCCGGGCTGGGCGTCATCCATACGTTTGCCTACACCGCGCAACCCCACATAGACAGCGGCGCTCTACTGCCTTTGCTGCAAGACTGGCAGCCTGCACCCTATCCGTTTCACGTGGTGTATGCACCCAACCGGCACTTGAGCAATCGCTTGCGGGTATTCATCGACTGGCTTGCTGAACGGTTTTCCGCCCTGACGTATTGAATCAGCTGCGGCGGATCAGGTACGCCTCCCTGAAGGGAAATCAATTATGGAAGATCGATGATCTCGACCCAGTTCGGGTTTTTCCCCATCTCATATTGATGCAGCAAGTGCAGCGCACCGGTCTTTTGGTCGATTGCGTAGCTGCTCATGCGATTCGATTGCTGGCCGACGGCTAGCAGGAAGCGTCCGCTGGGATCGATGTTGAAGCCGCGCGGCTGGGTCTCGGTCGGGAAATTGCCGATCAAGGTCAGCGCACCGCTGTCAGGATCGACCGCAAACCCGGCGAGCGTGCTTGAAGTGCGTTCCGAGGCATACAGGAAACGGCCGTCCGGCGTCAGATGCAGATCGGCCGGGGCCAATACCGCGCCCTGGAAATCCTTGGGCCGCAGGGAAACGCTGGCCTGCAGCGTCAGGGCGCCGCTGCTGGCGTCGTAGCGATAGGTGCTCAGGCTGCCGTCCAGCTCGTTGGTGCCGTAGACGAAGCGGGCGCGGCGATCGAACAGGAAATGACGCGGACCGGCGCCATGCTTTGTTTCCACATACGGCGGTAGATTGGGCGTAACCTGGCCGCTGGCAGCATCGAAGCGGTATTGCAAAATGATGTCGCCGCCCAGGTTACTGGCGAACAGATGCGTATTGGCGGGATCGGTCGCTATCGCATGGGCTTTTTCGCGAGTCGGAATCACGGCTACCGGCGCTGCTTCGACATCGCCCTTGGCGGCGATGGGATTGATGGAAATCTTGTTGCCGGTGTAGGACGCCGCCAGCAAAAACCGGCCACTCTTGTCAGTCGCCAGATTGGCCATATTGTCGGCCAGAGGCACGCTCGACAGCAGATTCAGCCTGCCGCTTCGGCTATCGATGGCGTAGCTGCTGACCGAATACGGCAGCGAACGCAATGAGGCGTACAGGAAGCGGCGGTCCGGGCTGACCGCCAACGGCATGACGCTGCCGCCGGTTGCCACTTTCTCGACCATGGCGGCGCTGCCGTCTGCCTGGTTGAGCTGCATGACATAGATGTCGCGGCTGTCGGCGTTCGACACATACACCATGGTTCTTGCGGAGGCCGAGGCCGAGGCCGAGGCCGAGGCCGAGGCCGAGGCCGAGGCCGAGGTCGAGGCCAAGGTCGAAGTAGATGCGCTGATCATCATGCACGCCAGAGAAGTACACAGTCGAGTCAAGTGAGGATGCATTTTTTCCCGTCAGGTGATAGGCGCTGGATTGAACAACGTCAGTGCGTTATGCAATTTGTGATGCTCCGCCCAGGTTTTCTTGCGGCCGCTGGCAACCTCCAGCATCAGATGAAACAACTCCCAGCCGACCTCTTCGATGCTGGCCTCGCCGCTGGCGATGCGGCCGGCGTTGATATCCATCAGGTCGTGCCAGCGCCGCGCCAGGTCGTTGCGCGTGGCCACCTTGATGACCGGCACCGCGGCCAGGCCATAGGGTGTGCCGCGGCCGGTGGTGAATACGTGCAAATTCATGCCGGCCGCCAGTTGCAAAGTGCCGCAGACAAAATCGCTGGCCGGCGTGGCGGCATAGATCAAGCCTTTTTGCTTCAGCTTATCGCCCGGTGCGAGCACGCCGGAAATCGCGCTGCTGCCGGATTTGACGATCGAGCCCATGGCCTTTTCGACGATGTTGGCAAGGCCGCCTTTTTTATTGCCGGGCGTGGTGTTGGCGCTGCGGTCGACGCCGCCGCGGGTGAGATAGTCGTCATACCAGGCCATCTCGCGGATCATGGCTTGCGCTACATCGGCGTTGACGGCGCGCGCGGTCAACTGGTCGACGCCATCGCGTACTTCGGTGGTTTCAGAAAACATCACGGCGGCGCCGGCGCGCACCAGCAGATCGGTACAGAAACCGACCGCAGGATTTGCCGTCACGCCGGAGAAGGCGTCGCTGCCGCCGCATTGGACGCCAACCACCAGCTCCGACGCGGGACAGGAAACCCGACGGCGCTGATCGAGTTCGCCCAGTTGCTCGTCTGCGGTGGCCATGATTGCTGCAATCATGGACTCGAAACCGACGTGTTCGACATCTTGCAAACACACCACGCGCAAACCGTCTTGCTTGCCGCCGGTGTTTTGAATCGGGATCGATCCTTGCGGGAACAGCCGGCCCGGCTGCAGCTTTTCGCAACCCAGGCTGACCACCATCGCCTGGCCGCCGAAGTTGGGATTCATGCTGATGTTGCGCAAGGTGCGGATCGGAATCTCTGCGCCCGGGGCATCGATCGCCACACCGCAGCCATACGTGTGTTCCAGGCCGATGACATCGTCTACGTTCGGGTATTTGGACAGCAATTCAGCCTTGATGCGCTTGACCGCATGCTCCACCACGCCGGAAACGCATTGCACTGTGGTGCTGATCGCCAGGATGTTGCGGGTGCCGACGCTGCCGTCGGCATTGCGATAGCCGTCGAAGGTGTAGCCTTCCAGCGGCGCGGCGGCGGCAGGAATGCGCGTAGCTATCGGCAAGTTGCTTAGTTCCCGCGCCGGCGGCATCCTTACCAGCGATTCTTCAATCCAGCTGCCTTGCGCAATCGGCCGTTGCGCGTAACCGATCGCCACGCCATAGCGCACGATAGCTTCGCCTTCTGCCAGATCGCGCAGGGCGACCTTGTGCCCTTGCGGCACTTTGTCGCGCAGCACCAGCCCGCAAGGAAACACCGAACCGGCCGGCAGGCCGCCGTCGTTGGCGACGATGGCGACGTTGTCTTGCTCCTGCATGCGGATATACAGGGGCGTGTTGTTGTCTGCTGCTTGCTTGATCATGACTCCACTCCAGATAATTTCTTGTATGGCTGCCCGCCGTTGTCCAGCGGCTTGAGCTCGACCCGCTTGATGTCTTTCACAATCACCAGATAGCTGATCACCGCCAGCAAGGCATTGGCGCCGACATACACCAGCGCCCATTCGAAGGAACCGGTTTGCTTGATGATGTAACCGATCACGATCGGTGCAGTGATGCCGGCGATGTTGCCGAACATATTGAACAGGCTGCCGGTGAGGCCGATGATCTCTTTCGGCGAGGTATCCGCCACCACCGCCCAGCCCAAGGCGCCTACGCCCTTGCCGAAAAACGCCAAGGCCATGATGCCAACCACCAGCCATTGGGTATCGACGTAATTGCACAAGATCATGCTGGTCGACAGCAGCAGGCCGGCGACGATCGGAATCTTTCTGGCCCAGGTCAGCGACAGGCCGCGCTTGATCAGGCGATCGGAAATCATGCCGCCCAGTACGCCGCCAAGAAAGCCGCAAATCGCCGGCAAGGAAGCCACCAGGCCCGCCTTCAAGATCGACATGCCGCGTTCCTGCACCAGGTAGATCGGGAACCAGGTCAGGAAAAAATAGGTAATCGTATTGATGCAGTATTGGCCGAGATAGACACCGGCCAGCATGCGGTTGCTGAGCAGCTGCTTGAGATAGCCTAGCTTGACGCCGCGGTTTACCTGAGCGCTGCTGCTGTTGCTCTTGCCGTCGCCTTGCGCTGTCGCCAGGCCTTGATCCATATCGACCAGGCCGCCGCCGTCGCGGATATGCGCCAGTTCCGCCGGGCGCATGCGCGGATGCTGTTTCGGGCTATGCATCACCCGCAGCCAAATCATGCTCAACACCAGCCCGGCCACACCCATGACGACAAAAGTGGCCGACCAGCCGTAAGCGTGCGTGATCCAGGCCATCAAGGGCGCAAACAACACGGTGGCGAAATATTGCGCGGAATTGAAAATCGCCGAGGCGGTGCCGCGCTCGGCAGTCGGAAACCAGGCGGCGACGATACGGCCGTTGGCGGGGAAGGACGGCGCTTCCGCCAGGCCGACCATGAAACGCAGCATGAACAATGCAGGCACCGCCCACAAGACGCCGAGAAAATGCACGCCTCCCTGCAGCAGCGTGAATAGCGACCAGATGAAGATGCTGGCGGCGTAGACCCGTTTCGAACCATAGCGGTCAAGCAGCCAGCCACCCGGCAACTGCCCCAGCACGTAAGCCCAGCTGAAAGCCGAAAAGATAAAACCCATGGTGACCGCGTCGAACCCGAGTTCGCTCTTCATTGCAGTTCCTGCAATGGATAAAATGGCGCGATCGGCGTAATTGAAAGTTGTCACCATGAACAGCATGAACAAAATCATGTAACGCAGCCTGCCGGGTTGGGCCGCTACCGGCCCCGCCGTTTTTTCGATATTCACCTACGTCTCCTGTTTTGCCGGAGTCAGCGCCTGTATTGACCAACTTGCTTGGCCAACTTGCAACAAGGCGCTGCTCTTATTGTTCTTGAAGTTTAACCTGCGCTAAACTACGCTTATGTTATCAGTCATCCTACAACTTGAATCGTAGTATAATCAGCGAAAAATAATTTAGCAACTGGATTTACCTTTCTTGCGGCCCTCCCATGAATACACCGCTCACCGATCTTCAGCCCGCCGCCAGCGCTCCGCGCAAAAAACATCGCAACCTGGCGCAAAGCGTCGTCGCCAATATTGCCGACAGCATTCGCAACGGCAGCAGCAAACCAGGGGATAAGCTGCCTACCGAATCCGAATTGATGCGTACCCAAGGCGTCAGCCGCACCGTGATCCGCGAAGCGATTTCACATCTGCAAGCCTCGGGCCTGGTAGAGACCCGGCACGGCATCGGCACATTCGTCCTGGCTGCAAGCAGCTCCGGCAATTTCGACATCGATCCGGAAACCGTGGTCACCATGCGCGATATCCTGGCCATCCTGGAATTGCGCATCAGCCTCGAAGCGGAGGCCGCCGGACTGGCGGCGGCGCGCCGCAACGATGAACAACTGGCGCAAATGCGGCTGGCGCTGGACGCCTTTCAAAAGAGCGCCAACGAGCACGGCGACTCGGTGGCAGCCGATGTGCAATTCCATTTGCACATCGCGCAGGCTACCGGCAACCGCTACTTTGTCGACATCCTGACCCAGCTCGGCACCACCATCATTCCGCGCACCCGGATCAACTCGGCCAAGCTGGCGCATGACGATCCGGCGGCCTACCTGGACCGCGTCCATCGCGAACACGAAGATATCTACAATGCGATCGTGCGCCAGGATCCGGAGACGGCGCGGGCCGCGATGCGGACCCACCTGAGCAATAGCCGCGAGCGTTTGCGCAAGGTGCAGGACAGCATGGCGCTGAGCTCGTAAATCTCGCAAGCCGGCGGCCGGCGCCGCACGATTGCGCTGCCGTTGCATCCGGCAGCGTTGCAAAAACAAACACAAAACTCCTCTTAGCGACGCGCTGCATCCTGGTCGCCGCTTGTCGTTCTCCCGGGTTTTTGCGCCCGACATCCCCTCTTCCGCGCTAAACAAACAGCTGTTCCCGGCTTGCATACTGCAAATCTTTGTTGTACGATGACTGATAACTTAATCGTCCGGACGCCGATACGCCCCTATCCAGCGCAGGCGCTCGATCATCAACCGCAGCACACCACAATACCGAGACCATGAATCCTCAAGAACTCAAACAAACGCTTTCCTCCGGCCTGCTGTCCTTCCCGATCACCGATTTTGATGCGCAAGGCAATTTCCGCCCGAGCACTTATGCAGAACGGCTCGAATGGCTGGCTCCCTACGGCGCCAGCGCCTTGTTTGTGGCAGGCGGCACCGGCGAATTCTTTTCGCTCACCAGCTCTGAATATTCCGACGTGGTGCGGCTGGCGGTTGAAACCTGCCGCGGCAAAGTGCCGATCCTGGCCGGCGCCGGCGGCCCCACCCGCAGCGCCATCGCTTTTGCGCAAGAAGCAGAACGCCTGGGCGCACAAGGCATCCTGCTGATGCCGCATTACCTCACCGAAGCTTCGCAAGACGGTTTAGTCGCACATGTCGAAGCCATCTGCAACTCAGTCAAATTCGGCGTAGTGGTATACAACCGCGGCATCTGCCGCCTGAATGCAGACTCGATGGAACTACTGGCAGCACGCTGCCCCAACCTGATCGGCTTCAAGGACGGCATCGGCGATATCGAATTAATGGTATCGATCCGCCGCCGCCTCGGCGACCGCCTGAGCTACCTCGGCGGCTTGCCCACCGCAGAACTGTTCGCCGCACCGTACAAAGCGCTAGGCGTACCGGTTTATTCGTCAGCGGTATTCAACTTCCTGCCGAAGATGGCGATCGATTTCTACAACGCCGTCAAAAACGACGACCACGCCACCAGCGGCCGACTAATCGACAATTTTTTCCTGCCCTACCTCGCAATCCGCAACAAGAAAGCCGGCTATGCAGTCAGCATCGTCAAAGCCGGCGCCACCATCGTCGGCCATGATGGTGGCCCGGTACGGACGCCGTTGATTGATCTCAATCAGGAAGAATGCGAACAGTTGAAAGCACTGATCGTGGCGCAAGGGCCGCAGTGATTATGTAAGTACGCAACGGCAACGCAGGCGCGATCAATATATTTGCTGCGAAAAATGCAGGGCTGTTGCTGTTGAATTTGAAGTTGTTTTTGAAGTTGCCGTTGCTCTTGACGTACCCCGCATTGGGACGTTGCCAAATGTGGCGCGTGTCAGTCGGGAATTGTGGGAAGACATGTCTGAGCGCAGCGAGTTGGTCTTTCCACCCGACTGACACGCGCCTCATTTGGGGACCTGACCGAAGGGAAGGCAACGGCTTTGCGGTCGCCTTTTCTTTGCGTACTTTCTTTTGGCGAAGCAAAAGAAAGTACGTAGCTGCCGGGCTACCCCCGGCGTGTATCCACGGAGTAGCAAACGTTTTAAGTAACGACGACCTCTCATCGCATGCCACGGTACGTACTCCGTGGCCCGTTAAAAGGGGTCAGAGTAATTTTCGCAAAGGGCCGCGAAAAAAAACTCTGACCCCATTTAACTCTTCCCAGAAAAACACCAAGGAAATCAAATGAACATCACCGGCGAAATGCTCATAGGCCAATCCACCGCACGCGGCACCGAAGGCACATTCCGCGCAATCAACCCCGCCACCAACGAAAAAATCGCCCCCGATTTCAGCGCCGGCGGCAAACCCGAAGTCGAACGCGCCTGCACCCTGGCGCAACAAGCCTTCGACACCTACCGCGAAACCACAGCCCAACAACGCGCCCAGTTCTTAGAAGAAATCGCCACCGGCATCCTGGCGCTAGGACCGACACTGATCGAACGTGCAACCCAAGAAACCGGCCTGCCGCCAGCCCGCCTGGAAGGCGAACGCGCCCGCACAGTCGGCCAGCTACGCCTGTTCGCCAAAGTAATCCGCGCCGGCCACTACCTCAACACCACCCTCGATTCCGCCACGCCAGAACGCACCCCGCCTCGCCCCGACCTGCGCCTACGCAAGATCGCCATCGGCCCGGTAGCGGTATTCGGCGCCAGCAATTTTCCACTAGCCTTTTCAGTAGCCGGCGGCGACACCGCCGCGGCACTGGCCGCCGGCTGCCCGGTGGTGGTCAAAACCCACAACGCCCATCCCGGCACCTCGGAACTGGTTGGACGCGTGATTCAACAAGCAGTCGCCGCCTGCCAACTGCCTGAAGGCGTGTTTTCCCTGATCATCGGCAATGGCAACGAAGTCGGCCAGGCTTTGGTCAGCCATCCCGCCATCAAGGCAGTCGGCTTCACCGGCTCGCGCCAAGGCGGCCTGGCGCTGATGCGCGCGGCAGCGCAAAGGCGTGAACCGATTCCGGTGTATGCCGAAATGAGCAGCATCAATCCCATGTTCTTGCTGCCGCATGCATTAGCTGCGCGCGCCAGCCAGATCGGCAGCGCTTTCGTCGATTCGCTGACCATGGGTGTCGGCCAGTTCTGTACCAATCCCGGCCTGGTGATCGGTCTCGCAGGCGAGCATCTGGCACAGTTCCAGGAAACCGCATTGCAGGCATTAAAAACCAAGGCCGCCGGTACCATGCTGACACCCGGCATCCACCACGCCTATGTCGCCGGCGTCGAACGCATGAGCGCGATTGCCGGCGTCAGCAGCCTCGGCCAAGGTTTGGCGGCAGGCGCTCCATGCGCCGCCCAGGCCAGATTGTTCAGCACCGACGCCGCGACCTTCCTCGCCACCGAACAACTGGAAGATGAAGTCTTCGGCCCCAGCTCGCTGATTGTCGCCTGCCGGAATGAAGAGGAAATGTCTGCTGTCGCTGAACACCTGGCTGGTCAACTGACTGCCACGCTGCAACTGGATAACGCCGATCACGCACTGGCCAGGAAACTGCTGCCGACGCTCGAACGCAAGGCCGGCCGCATACTGGTGAACGGCTATCCGACTGGCGTTGAAGTGTCTTATGCGATGGTGCATGGCGGCCCGTTCCCCGCAACCTCGGATAGCCGCAGCACCTCGGTCGGCGCCAGCGCCATCGAGCGCTTCCTGCGGCCGGTGTGTTATCAGGATTTGCCTGCAGCTTTATTGCCGGCGGCTCTGCAAGACGGCAATCCCTTGGGACTAACGCGCCTGGTGGACGGGGAATTCATCAGCGCTTAACAAACGCAGCTAACTGAGCTAACTGGGGTCAGAGTGAACTTTCTGCGCGCTTTTTGCAGAAACTTCACTCTGACCCCACTTAGCGGGCCACGGAGTAGCTGCCTCATCGCTGAATTAACACCTAGGAGACCTCATGTTTAAAAAATGGATGTATTTTTGCTGCGCGCTGGTTTGCTCCATGCTCATCGCCCAAGGAGCGGTAGCAGCAACGGCAGCGGCGCCGGCCGGCGACGAGCAAACGGTAGCGGAACAGGTCGAGAAATTGCGCGCGGCGATGGTCCATCCCGGCGATCGCACGGTGCTCGAACAATTGGTGATGGATGAGTTGAGTTACGGCCACTCGAACGGCAAGGTGCAAAACAAGGCCGAATTCATAGGCGCGCTAGTCAGCGGCACATCGGATTTCACCAGCATCGCCCTGTCGGATCAGAGCATCAAAGTCGTTGGGGATGCTGCGACGGTGCGCCATACTTTCGTAGCCGTCACCAACGATTCCAGCAATGCCGGCAACGTCTCTTTGAAAATTCTGATGGTCTGGAAAAAACAAGATGGCCATTGGCGCTTGCTGGCACGGCAGGCGGTGCGCTTCAGCGCTTGAGGCAGGGGTAATTTGGTGCAACGATCAAGGATTTGATTACGATCATTCCGGATCGGCCTTGCAACCAGGCCAATCCGGAATTTGCACAACTCTTTGTGCGATCAGCCCGGCACTTTACCTTCTACGCCCTGTACATAAAACTTGATGCCATGCAGGAAAGCATCATCGGCAACAACATCCTTGGCGACAGCTTCCTTGCCAGTGTTGTCGATGATCGGGCCTTTCCAGATCGGCGCGCTGCCGTCGATGATGGCTTTCTTGCGCTCCGCCACCAGGGCTTTTACGTCAGCCGGCAAGTCCGGATTGAAGGCGCCGAGATCGATGCCGTCTTCTTTCAGGCCGATCCAGCTGCTGCCGGTTTTCCAGCTGCCGTCCAGTACCTCGCCGACGCGTTTGTTGTAGTACACGCCCCAATTGATGATCGACGCCGCCTGATGGGCTTTCGGGCCGAAGCTGGTCATGTCGCTATCCCAGCCGAAGGCGTACACGCCCTTTTCCTGCGCGGTTTGCACCACAGCGGCGGAATCGGTATTTTGCATCAGCACATCGACGCCCTGGCCGATCAGCGTGGTAGCGGCTTCGCGTTCCTTGCCCGGATCGAACCATTTGTTGACCCAGACCACACGCGTGGTGGCCTTCGGATTGACCGAGCGCGCACCCAGAGTGAAGGAATCGATATTGCGGATCACTTCAGGAATCGGCACCGAAGCGACCACGCCAAGCTTGCCCGACTTGCTCATCTTGCCCGCCACCACGCCGGCCAGGTATGCGCCTTCATAAGTGCGGACGTCGTACTGCGCCAGGTTGTCGGCAGTCTTGAAACCGGTCGCGTGTTCGAATTTGACGTCGGGGAATTCCTTGGCTACTTTCAGCATCGCTTCCATATAGCCGAAGGTGGTGCCGAAGATCAGCTTGTTGCCATCGACCGCCAACTGGCGGATCACGCGCTCGGCGTCGGCAGCGGATTCAGGCACGTTTTCGACAAAAGTGGTTTTCACCTTATCGCCGAATTTTTCCTCGACCGCCTTGCGTCCCTTGTCATGAGCGAAGGTCCAGCCGGCGTCACCCACCGGCCCGATATAGACGAAAGCCACTTTCAGCGGCTCGGCCTTGGCCGGCGCTGCTGCCGGCGCCGAAGCGGAAGCTGCCGGCGCCGCCGCCTCCTCCTTCTTGCCGCAACCGATCAGCGTGGCGGCTGCCAGTGCGGTGAGCATTGCGAGTGATGCCCTGCGTGAAATTCTCATGTGGTTCTCCCTTGGTGGTTGGTCAACTTACTATCAACTTGCTATCTCACCGGTTGCTTAGCTTGCACCCGGTTTAAAAGGCTTGCCCAGCGAAGCCGGCATGTTCAGGCGAATCCAGTCGGGATTGCGCGAAATCAGCGCCAGCACTACGATCGTGGCGACATACGGCAGCATCGACAAAATTTGCGACGGCAGCGTCACGCCTATGCCCTGCAGGTAAAACTGGAGGATGGTGACGCCGCCGAACAGCAGTGCGCCCAGCAGCACGCGGGCCGGCCGCCAGGTAGCAAATGCAGTCAATGCCAGCGCGATCCAGCCGCGCCCCGAGACTAGGCCTTCGACCCACATCGGCGTATATACCAAAGACAGATAAGCCCCGGCCAAGCCGCAGCAGGCGCCGCCGAAGAGCAGCGCGGCAAAGCGGATCAAGCGCACCGGATAACCCAGCGCATGCGCCGATTCCGGCGATTCACCGACGGCGCGCAGGATCAGGCCGGCACGGGTGCGATAGATGAACCAGCCGATGGCGGCGCACAACAGCAACGCCAGGTAACTCATCCAATGCTGCTGGAACAGAGCCTGGCCGAGGAACGGGATATCCTTGAGCACGGGAATCGACAGCGTTTGCGAAGGCAAAGCCAGGCCGACAAAGCGCTGGCCGATGAAGGCCGACAGCCCCGCGCCGAAAATCGACAAAGCCAGCCCGGTAGCCACCTGATTGGTCGCCAGCACCAGCGCCAGCCAGGAAAACAGCGCCGCCATCAAGACCCCGCTGAGGGCGCCAGCCAGGAAGCCTAGCATCGGGCTATGGGTGGTGTAGCCAACCGCAAAGCCGGCGATGGCGGCCACCAGCATCATGCCTTCCGCGCCAAGATTGAGGACACCTGCGCGTTCGTTGATCAGCAAGCCGAGCGCGGCCAGCAGCAACGGCGTTCCGGCGTTGATCGAGGCGGCGATGAGAGAAGCGAATTGTTCCATGTGCCCTTCCTTAAACCTTGGCCTTGCGGCGCAGGCGATAGTCGATCAGGGTATCGCTCGCCAGCAGTAAAAACAGCAGCATGCCCTGGAACACGCCGGTAATCGCCGATGGCAAACCGAGCCGCGATTGCGCCAGCTCGCCGCCCAGGTAGAGCAGCGACATCACCAGTCCGCCCAGCACCGCGCCGACCGGATGCAAGCGGCCGATGAAGGCGACGATGATGGCGGCAAAGCCGTAGCCGGGCGAGACCGACGGCAGCAACTGGCCGATCGGACCGGCGATTTCAAAGGCGCCCGCCAGACCGGCGAAGCTGCCGGAAATCAGCAGCGACACCCACAAGGCGCTGCGGCTGGAAAAGCCGGCATAACGCGCCGCGTGCGGTGCGGTGCCGCCGACGAACAAAGAAAAGCCGCGCAAGCTGCGCGTCATGAACACGGTCATCACCGCTGCCAGCACCAAGGTGACGGCAAAGCCGATGTGCAAGCGCGTGCCGCTCATCAGCATCGGCAGCATGAATTCGCTGGAGAACACTTTCGATTGCGGGAAGTTCATGCCGTTCGGATCTTTCAACGGTCCGTTTACTGCATACATCAACAGCAATTGTGCGACATAGGTCAGCATCAGCGACACCAGGATTTCGTTGGCGTTGAAGCGATCGCGCAGCAGCGCCGTGATGCTGGCCCAGAAGGCGCCGCCGAGGATGCCGGCGATGATCATCAGCACTAAGCCGAGGCTGCCGGGGGTCGCATGGCCCGGCACATCGATCAGCACCAGCGTAGCGCCGGCAAACAAGGCGCCGACCGTGAACTGACCTTCAGCGCCGATATTCCAGACATTGGCGCGAAAGCACACCGCCAGGCCCAATGCGCAAAGTATCAAGGGCACCGATTTCAACAGCAGCTCGCTGATGGCGCGCTTGCCGTTGAACGGGTCGATCAAAAATACCTTGAGGCCGGCCAGCGGATCCTTGCCCAGCGCGATGAACAGCAATGCGCCCAGCAACATGGTCATGACGATGGCCAGCACTGGCGACAGATACGTCATTGCTCGCGACGGCGTGCCGCGCAGTTCCAGTTTCCATGGCCAGAGATCACGCATGCGTAGCCTCCTGCCCGTCTTGCTGCCATAAGCCGCTCATCCACAAGCCGACCTGTTCACGTGTGGCTTGTTCAATCGCAATCGAGGGCGACAAGCGGCCCTTGGCAATCACATGCAAGCGATCGCACAAGGCAAACAATTCATCGAGTTCTTCGGAAATAATCAGCACCGCACAACCTTCCTTTTTTAACGCCAGGATTTCAGCATGGATTTGCGCAGCCGCGCCCACGTCCACGCCCCAGGTCGGCTGCGCCACAATGAACACGCTTGGCTTGCGCTCCAGTTCGCGGCCGACGATGAATTTCTGCAGATTGCCGCCGGACAGGCTTTTCGCCAAAGCATCGGGGCCGCTGGCCTTGACCTTGAAGCGCTCGATGATGGCGGCGGCGGCGCTGCGGGCGTAGGCAAAATCGATCATGCCGCGTTTCACAAAAGGAGGTTTCTGATGCGACAGCAGCATGTTGGCCGCCAAGGTCATGGCCGGCACCGCGCCGCGTCCCAGTCTTTCCTCAGGCACCAGCCCGAGGCCGAGTGCGCGGCGCGGATTAGGCGCAAGGTGGCCGGCGGCGCGGCCCGCCAGCATCAGCATATTCGGCGCAGCGCGCTGATCTTCGCCTGACAGCGCCGCCAGCAATTCCTGCTGGCCGTTGCCGGAAACACCAGCGATGCCGACAATCTCTCCGGCTCGCACTTCACATTCGATATTGTGCAATTCGGTGGCGAACAAGTGCGCTTTCAACAAATTCAAGCGGTTGATGTGCAACTTGCGCTCGCTGCGTTGCGAGTCGGGATTGCGTTCGCGCTGCAGGCGCACCAGCTCGTCGCCGATCATCATCCGCGACAGGCCGGCGCTGGTTTCGTTGCGCGGATCGCAATTGCCGGTGACCTTGCCGTTGCGCATGACGGTGGCGCTGTGGCACAAGGCGCGGATTTCATCGAGCTTGTGGCTGATGTACAGAATGCTGCAACCTTCGGCGGCCAGTTTGCGCAGGGTGACGAACAGCTTATCCACCGCCTGCGGTGTCAGCACCGAAGTCGGTTCGTCGAGGATCAGCAATTGCGGGTTGGTCAGCAAGGCGCGCACGATCTCGACGCGCTGCCGTTCACCCACCGACAAAGTATGCACATGGCGATGCGGTTCCAGCTCCAGTCCGTATTTTTCGCCGGTCTGGCGGATTTGCGTCACCAGCTCCGGCATGCTGACATCCGAGGCCAGGCCGAGCGCGATGTTTTCTGCGACGGTGAGCGTATCGAATAAGGAGAAATGCTGGAACACCATGGCAATACCAAGCTTGCGCGCCACATGCGGATTGGCGATGTGGACCTGCTCGCCGTTCCAGAAAATTTCGCCGGCGTCCGGTTTCACGGTGCCGAAAATGATTTTCATCAGGGTCGATTTGCCGGCGCCGTTCTCGCCGAGGACAGCATGGATCTCACCGGGTGCAACCCGCAGATTGATATCGTCGTTGGCCAGCACGCCAGGATAGGCTTTGCGGATATGGGCGATTTCCAGACGCGGTATGGTTGAAGTCACTTTCTTTTGCCTATGCCAATGAAAGACTGTTGCAAAATGATTCCAGCGTTGTTGTCTACCGTGCTGCGTGCGCGTATCACGTATCAGCGCATACCAAAGCAAGCAACATGCTACATCAATTTCTATGTTCGTCGCCGACTTGCAACGTAATGTTTGTCGACATAAAGTCCCAACAAAAGCAAACTGCATGCCAGAGACAAATAGCGCAAACCTGAAGCCATCTGGCGCGGTTTGTGCTGTGCCTTTTGCACCTGACTGCCGGCAGGAATTTGCGGTAGCATGAGCGCAGGCTTGTTATCCAAAATAGAAATGGGATCCATGAAAAAAAAGTCTGGAGACACGGCTGCCGTTACCGCCGCTGTTACGGCCGTGGCCAAGCCAGCAGCCAGGCCGGCGTCCAAACGCGGCAGCGGCATCGTCGATCAAAAGATTTACGATTCGGTGCTGAAGGCGGTGATGAGCCAGCGCCTGCCGCCGGGCACCAAGCTGACCGAGGCCAGCCTGTGCGAGCTGTTTGCTGTCAGCCGCACCATCGTGCGCAAAGCGATCCAGCGCCTGGCGCATGACCATATTCTCGAATTGCGCCCCAACCGCGGCGCCATCATCGCCCAGCCGACGCCGCAAGAAACGCGTGAGATTTTCGCCGCACGACGCGCCATCGAAGCCGCGATCGTGCCGCTGGCGATCGCCAACGCCAGCCGCGCGCAACTGACTCGCTTGCGTCAGATCGTGAAAGAAGAACATGCGTCCTTTCATAGCGGCGATCACGCCAAATGGATACGCCTGGGCGGCGAATTCCATATCCTGTTATCCGACAGCGCCGGCAACCCGGTGCTGACCCGCTTCCTGCGCGAACTGGTGTCGCGTTGCTCATTGATCATCGCGCTGTATCAGGCCCCGGGCCGGACCGCCTGCCAGAGCGACGAACACGAACAACTGATAGACGCGATCGCCGCCGGCAACACTGCACTAGCCGTCAAGCTGATGGATCAGCATCTGCTCGATATCGAGCGCGCCTTGCGCCTGAGCGACGACCTGCACGAAGTGGACCTGGCTGAAATCCTCGATATCGCATAGTAAGATCCGCTTAAAATCCCACCCTGAATCTCGCCTTAAATCCCGCCCTGAATCCTCTCACTGCCAGCACCATCCTGCCATCCTGCGTCACCATGTTTCGCCCCACAACGGACATTGCCCGAGCTGGTTTAAAGTGTATACAAATTCCTGAAAAATGTCGTTATTTTGAGACATGGGCTGCGCACTAATCCGGTTCCTTCCTGAAGCAGACGTCCCTCATTTGGCGCGTGGCTTGCCGAAATTCACCAATAAATGGCGTTATCCCCGCTTCAAATCGACCCCACCGCAACCATTCGGATTTGCAGTCCATGCAGCATGGCTCGTCATCAAAAGCTATTTTTCGTATGTATACAATATATTTTCAATACAAATCGTAATACCGTTTCTCCATTTCTTCCTGCCGGGAAAAATTCTGGCACGGTCTTTGCGTTGCATGAATCCGTTCTGGTCAATCGTCGAGAGTGTTTTTCGATGACCTGATCGTCACTTGCGCAATGCTGCCCCAAAAAAAGCAAGCAAGTCCGCGAGCAAATTCACGAGCAAATGCAGATTATCAATGTCGACAACAGAGGGATGGAAAATGGGAAAAAAAGCGAGGGCGCGCGCCCACATGCGTTGTGCACAAGTGCTGACACTGGGAGCTGCATTGCCGTTCGGAGCTGCCATGGCGCAGAGCGCGCCAGCAGCGGCTGCGGCGGAAACCGCGCAGGGCGGCGGCCTGCAGCTGGAAACCATGACCGTAACAGCGCAACGGCGCGTGGAAAAAATCAAGGACGTGCCGATTTCAGTGACCCTGCTAAAAGGTGAAACGCTGGATGTGCTGAACTCCGGCGGCCAGGATATCCGCGTACTGGCGGCCAAGGTGCCGAGCCTGAATATCGAATCGTCGAACGGCCGCACCTTCCCCCGCTTCTATATCCGCGGCTACGGCAATACGGATTTTTCCGCCTTCGCCTCGCAGCCGGTATCGCTGATATTCGACGATGTAGTGCAGGAAAACGCCGCCCTCAAGGGCTTCCCGATGTTCGACCTGGCCGGCGTCGAGGTGTTGCGCGGCCCGCAAGGCACGCTGTTCGGCCGCAATACGCCGGCCGGCGTGGTGAAATTCGATTCGGCCAAACCCAGCCTGGACAAGGTCGGCGGCTACTACAGCATCTCTGACGGCACCCACAATACCGCCAATGTCGAGGCAGCGGTCAACGTGCCCTTGAGCGATCAATGGGCGATGCGCTTTTCGACGCTGATCGAGCATCGCGACGACTGGGTCAAGAATAACGGTGGCGGCACTGCCAACCTGGAAGGCTACAACGAACGCGCCGGCCGCCTGCAATTCCTGTACAAGCCGGACGGTACTTTCAACGCCTTGTTCAATCTGCACTCGCGCGCCACCGAGGGCAGCGCACGCTTGTTCCGCGCCAATATCCTGGAGAAAGGCAGCGACGGCTTCGTCGCCGGTTTCAGTCCCTCCCAGGTCACCTTCAACGGTTTGAACAACCAGTCCTTGCACACCGCCGGCGGCAGTGCCCGCCTGAGCTGGAACCTGGATCAGGTAAAACTGTATTCGATCACCGGTTATGAAACCATCTCCAGTTATTTCAGCCGCGGCGATATCGACGGCGGCACGCCGACCGGCCCCGGCTTCATTCCATTCCAGGTGCAGACCGGCGGCGGCGTCGCCGATCACAAGCAGTTCTCGCAGGAGTTCCGGGTCGAGTCGAAGAATGAAGGGCCGCTCAACTGGCAGACCGGCTTGTATTATTTCTACGAAGACGTCGCCGGCAACAGTTCCAACTTCGACAGCACCACGCAACTGCAAACCAGCTATCTGCAAAATCGTCAGAAGAACACGGCTTACGCTGCATTCGGCTCGCTGACCTATGACGTCAACGACCGCTTCAAATTGCGCGGCGGCTTGCGGTATACGCAAGACAAGAAAGATTTCGCCAACGAGATCGCTAACAATGTGTCATTTACCGGGCCAAGCTCGATCAGCGAAAGCAAATCGAACGTCAGCTGGGACGCCAGCGCCAACTATGCCTTGACCAATGACATCAATACCTATGCGCGAGTCGCAACCGGCTTCCGTGCGCCGAGTATTGCGGCGCCGTCGTCCTCGGTGCCGATCACTGTCGCCAACGCGGAAACCATTACGTCCTATGAAGCCGGGATCAAGGCAGATCTGTTCAACCGCCGGGCGCGCGCCAACTTCAGCGTCTACAGTTTCGACGTCAAGAATCAGCAGTTGACAGCGGTTGGCGGCAACTCCAACTCGATCATGCTGGTGAATGCGGCGAAAACAGTCGGCCGTGGCGCCGAGCTGGATCTGGAAGCCAACCTGACCGAGCGTCTGCGCGTTACATTAGGCGGCAGCTACAACTACACGCAGATTCGCGATCCGAACCTGCTGGTGGCCGGTTGCGCCACTTGCACCGTGCTCAACACGCAAGTACGGCCAGGCTTGTATTCGATCGATGGCAACTCGCTGCCGCAAGCACCGAAGTGGATCGCCAACGTCACTGCGCGCTACGGCATCCCGATGGGCAACAACGACGAACTCTACTTCTATACCGACTGGGCCTATCGCAGCAAGATCAACTTCTTCCTGTACAACTCGACCGAGTTCACCGGCAAACCTTTGCTGGAAGGCGGCTTGCGCGCCGGCTACAAGTGGGACGGCGACAAATATGAAATCGCAGCGTTCGCCCGCAATATCACCAACAAGATCGTTGCGGTGGGCGGCATCGATTTCAATAACCGGACGGCGTTCATCAACGAACCGCGCATGTTCGGAGTGCAGTTCCGCTCGAACTTCTAAATCCGCAATCAGGCAGCGCAAGCTGCCTGGGTTTTCCATCTGAAAGTGTCAAATGAAATCGAATTCAATCCGGCGCCGCTTGTTATCGACGGTATTCATGCTGGGAGTTGCAGTCTCTGCGACATTGCCGTCGCAGGCGCAGGCTGAAGGCAAACGCAAAGTGATTATCGACGACGACATCTGCGGCCCGCGCGCGGCGCAGCTGATGGCGATCCAGTCGCCGGATGTGGAAGTGCTGGGGATCACGATCGTCAGCGGCTCGACCTGGCGCGACGAAAATATCGCGCACGCCCTGCGCACACTGGAAGTGATCGGACGCAGCGATATTCCGGTGGTGCCCGGCTCCACCTTTCCCTTGCTGAATACGCAGGAAGCGACACGGCGCTGGGAGGCCTTGTACGGCAAGCTGGTCTACAAGGGCGCCTGGATGGATGAGAAATGGCCGGACGGCACCATCCAAAGCCAGCCGAATTACCACGCCTACAATGTGGTGCCGCAACTGCCGGAAGGCATGCCGCATACCAAGCCATCGACTGAAATCGCCGCCAATTTCATGATCAGGAAAGTACACGAGTTCCCGGGCCAGGTGACCATCCTGGCTACCGGGCCGATGACGAATGTGGCGCTGGCGATCAGCCTCGACCCGAGTTTTGCCGAGACCGCCAAGGAAATCGTCTACATGGGCGGCAGCCTGAATCCGCATCAAGTGTTGCCGTCCAAATCGGCGCAACAGTTTGCGCGCGAATATATCAACACGCCGCGCCTGGAATTCAACTTCCGCTGGGATCCGGAAGCCGCGAAGATCGCCTTGCGCGCACCGTGGAAACGGATCGTCATGGTGCCGGCCGATCCGTCGACTGCGACCGAACTCAGCGCCCGGCTATTGAACGACATGACCAAGGCCGGCACGCCTTTGACGCAAATGGTGAAGAAGGTTACCGAAACCGGATTCCCGCTGTGGGATGAGCTGGCTACGGCGGTCTGGCTGGACCCGACGCTGATCAGCAAAGCCGATCAGCTGTATGTCAGCATCGATACCGACTTCGGCGCCGGCTACGGCAATACCTTGTCCTGGCCGGCCGCGTACGCACCGCCAGGCCTGATCGGCAGCGTGACGACGGTGGTGCGCGAAGTGAACGTGCCGGCTTTCGAAAAGCTGATGATCAAACTGATGAACCAGCCGACGCCGCCGGCGCCGGTGTCAAAGTAATAGAACTCATTTCATCAATATCCGTGAGATGCGTTCTAGTTGCGGGCCAGGCTCTGATGCTGACGGCAGCTCCGTTCGGCATCAGGTTGACAACTTCAGCAGCTGTTCTTACTGCGCGGTCTTGTCCGATGGATATTGCAAAGAATCGCGCAACAGATATCCCATCGGCATATTCAGATTGCTGCCCTTGGGACCGTTCGGCTGGGTGAACCAGTAGCTATAGGTCTTTTGCAATTCACCGTCGTTGACCAGGCGCACCATCTCGCGATCCACCAGTTTCTTGAAGGCTGGATCATCCTTGCGCAACATCAGCGAATACGGTTCGATCGACAACGGATCGCCCAGGACCGCATACGCCGCAGGATTCTTTGCGGTCGAGCGCAAGCTATACAGCAGCACGTCGTCCATCGCATAAGCGTCGGCCTTGCCCTGCTCGACGAAGGCAAACGCTTCGGCGTCGTCCTTGGCTTCCAGCACCTTGATATTCAGCGAGCGCACGTTGCTGCGTTCGTTGACCAGATCGATAGTGGTGGTGCTCTTGGTAGTCGCGATGGTTTTGCCGCGCAGGTCGGCCCAGTTCTTGATGCCGCTGCCGGTCTTGACGATCATGCGCACGCTGGAAAAGAAATGCGGGACGGTGAAGGCGACGCGCGTGCGGCGTTCGGCGTTATTGGTGGTCGAGCCGCATTCCATGTCGGCTTTGCCTTCGATAATGCTGGAAAAGCGGGTAGCCGAATCGACCGCCAGATACTGCACTTTCAGATTCGGCAACTTCAGCTCGCGTTTTACCGCCTCTGCGATCTTTTGACACATGTCGATTGAATAACCGACGATCTGCTTATTCTCATTAGTGTAAGAAAAGGGCGCGGTTTCCCGATAGGCAAACGTCATGGTCTGGCTATCGCGAATCTTGCCGAGGGTGTCGCCCGCATTTGCAGCCAGCGGCGCCAAAATACAAAACAAAGTCAAACCGTGCTTGATCACATCACGCATAACAAAAGCTCCAATGAGTCGCTGCCGGCCGCCGGCAATGCCGGGCGGCCGGAAAATAAGTTAAGGAGCAAATTTCCCCGCGACAATATATCAGTACTTTTGACGCTTGCGGTGCATGTTACAAATTGCCTGGATCAATTTATCGTAGCCTTTCCGGCAACTGATCCCAGCGCAAACGCCGCGCAGGACAGCTTATGACCGGGCGGAGTAAAACCGGTATATCGCTTGATAAGGTATGCGTGCTTCTTTGCCAAGTTGCGCTTGATCGCAGCCATCCGCCGGCGCTTTGCCGCCTACGGTCTGCAAGCGCTGGATGCTTTGCGTCAGGCCGAAGACACCCGCCCCGGAAGTTGATTTTGCGCTGAGCAGCAACCACGGAATGGCGCTGGCGTCAGGGCCGGGGTTCTGCGCCTGCAGCGCGCCAACCACCTTGCTGCCGTCGGTCGATTCCCAGGTCGGGCCGGCGTAGTGATGGCCGATCTTTTTGCCGTCGCGGTCGAACAGATCGGCCTGCGGCGCCACGAAGCGCCATTCGAATTGAGAGGCGTCGGTTTTTGCAACGGCGCATTGATAAATTTGCACGCCGCTGGCCTGCACTTCCAGCGACAGGGTCTGGGGCGGCGCCACATTGAGATTGTCGGGAACCATGATCGGCGTCGCGCCTGGCGCGCCGGCGCATGCAACCAGCAAGGGTGCGCACCATGTTGCGACTGCCAGGCCTAGCATTTTCCTTGCCATTTTGCTTCCTCCAGAAAGTTTGGTGTATGTCGCGGGCCTATTGTAAAACGCTACGCAAGAGTCATCTGGGGTCGGAGTCAACTTTCGCAGTGTTTCATCGCGAAACTTGACTCCGACCCCACATGACGGATTCGGAGAAAGACAGAACACACTACGTGGTTTTGTTCTTTTTAACGATGAGCCAGTACTCCGTGGCCCGCTAAGTGGGGTCAGAGTGAAGTTTCTGCAAAAAGCGCGCAGAAAGTTCACTCTGACCCCAGTTAGCTGCGTTTGTCAGGCGCACTGGAAAACCTGGCTCAGGCGCGGCTCTTGAACCATGCTGCGGTAGCGGCGTCGGCGGGGAAGAATGACTCAATCCGCAACTCGTGCACGGTGACATCGTGCGGCGTGCCCATGGTGGCGATCGAGGTGAACAGATTCAATTCGACCTCATCCTTCTTGATCGTCATCGCCAGGAACGGTAAGACGCGCGTGTCGAGATTCGGCGTTTGGGTGGCGGCCTTGACGCCGGGCAGCGCCAGCAATTGCTCAAGCAGATTGGTCGCCTCGCTACCCGGGCCGTCGCTCATGGCTTCGCGCTGTATCCAGTGCAACAGATCGGCGCTGACGTCTTGCCAGTTGACCAGGTATTTGCGGATGGCTTGCGGATCCAGCATCAGCTTCAAGACGTTGACGCCTTCACGCGGAATCGGCTGGTTTTCCGGCATATCCAGCAGCCACCTGATCAGCATGGCGGCCGGGCCGTTGCTCATCACCAGGTTCCATAAGCGATCCACCACCAGCGCCGGATAAGGCACTTGCTGGGCCAGCATGAAATCCAGCGCCTGCTTGACCGACGCCAATTCCGGATCAGACAATTTTCGCTCCTGATAGGCGGGCGCGAAACCCGCCGCCAACAACATCACATTGCGCTGGCGCAGCGGAATATCGAGCGTCGTGCCTAATTTAAGGATCAGTTCCCGGCTCGGTTGCGAACGCCCGCTTTCCAGGAAACTGATGTGGCGCTGCGAGATATGGCTTTCGGTCGACAGCCGCAACTGACTATAGCCGCGTTTGCCGCGCCAATAGCGCAATGCTGCGGCGAAGTCGTTGAAGTAGCGATTCCGCGCAGCCTGCTCTGCCTGTGGTTTCGCTACGGCCTGTTTTGCCACGAGTTGCGGTGCACCCATAAGTTGTCTCCGAAGAATTACCGGGCAGTGTATCCCGGTATCGCAGGAGCTGTCGGCAGTTCAATCCAGACAGCTTCAAGCTGGCAAATTCATCGCATCCAGGAAGCCGGTGACGCTGCTGATGCGTCCGTCTTCCGCCACCACCACGATGTCGGTGCCGTAAGCCACCGGCTCGGCGCCATCGGCCGCCAGCGCCCAGGAAAAACGGACCACGTCGTTATGGCCGTCTGGCTTGCCATGCAATCTGAAACGCAGCCCCGCGAATTGCTGTTGCACCGCGCCTATCATGGCGTCCAGCCCGTCATGGCCGGCGTTACGCATCATCGGATCGACATAGGTGGCTTGCGGGGTGAAGACCGCCGCTATCAGCGCGCGGCGGCGTACTGCATCTGCTTCGTCCCAGGCTGCGATATAGCGGCTGGCGATGGCGGCGGCCTCATTGGCAACATCTTGTTCAGTATTTTTTGCGCTAGTGGTGCTGGTCATGATCGTGCTCCTTCAAGGATAGATGGGTTCGGAGAGTTTGTTTTGTCGTTGTCGACAGTTGCATTCTCCACGCTACCCAGAGCACGGTCGATTACGTCTCAGGTAATCAAATGGATCACAGATAGAGCGGCGCAGCAGCTAGCGAAATCCGGGAGTAAGATGGCCGCCTCACCCCCAGAGGAAAACGTCCGCATGTCCAATTCATTGTCTTCCTGGATCTTCGCTTTGCTGCTGAGCACCGCATTTTCCGCCGCCACGGCGCAAACCGCTCCTGCCGCACCGGCTTACGGCCCTGAATTGCAGGGCTTCGCCTATCCCTATGAACTGAAACATTACGCCTTCGAATCGCAAGGGCGGCAGTTGCAGATGGGTTATATGGATGTTGCCGCCAGCGGCGCCGGCACCGGCAACGGCCGCACCGTGGTTCTGATGCATGGCAAGAATTTCTGCGGCGCGACCTGGGAACAAACGATCGCGGCCTTGAGCAGCGCCGGCTACCGAGTGGTTGCGCCGGACCAGATCGGTTTTTGCACATCGAGCAAACCTGAGCATTATCAATATTCGTTCCAGCAACTCGCCAGCAACACCCACGCTTTGCTGGAACAGCTAGGCATCCGCCAGGCTATCATCGTCGGCCATTCCACCGGCGGCATGCTAGCCACTCGTTACGCCCTGCTGTATCCGCAGCAGGTGACGCAATTGGTGATGGTCAATCCGATCGGCCTGGAAGACTGGAAAGCGCTGGGCGTGCCTTATCGCACGGTCGATCAGTGGTATCAACGGGAATTGAAGCTGAGTGCCGACAGCCTGCGGAAATATGAACAGACTACTTATTACGTCGGCCGCTGGAAGCCGGAATATGAACGCTGGGTGACTATGCTGGCGGGGCTTAACCAGGGGCCGGGCCATGCGCTGGTGGCGTGGAATTCGGCACTGATCTACGACATGATTTTCACTCAGCCGGTGGTCTATGAATTCAAGGATCTCAGCATGCCGGCGCTGCTGCTGATCGGCGATGCAGACACCACCGCCATCGGCAGCGATGCGGCGTCAGCGGCGGTAAGGGCGAAAATCGGCCAGTACAAGCTGCTGGGCAAACAGGTAGCCAGACTAATTCCGCAAGCCACCCTGATCGAGTTTAGCGGGCTGGGCCATGCGCCGCAGATGGAACAGCCGGCTGAGTTTCATAAAGCCTTGCTGGAGTGGCTGGCCAAGCATTATTGAGAAAGAGTCATCTGGGGTCAGAGTCAACTTTCGCAGTGCTTCATCGCGAAACTTGACTCTGACCCCACATGACGGATTCGGAGAAAGACAGGGCGCACTACGTGGTCTTGTTCTTTTTAATGATGAGGCAGGTACTCCGTGGCCCGCTAAGTGGGGTCAGAGTGAAGTTTCTGCAAAAAGCACGCAGAAAGTTCACTCTGACCCCAGTTAGCTGCGTCTGTTTAGCGCAAACCGGGCAAGAGTTTCGCATTCAATTATCGGCTTGCTTCACCTTCCCCATTTGCCACAGCAGGAAACTATAGATATCGGCAGACAACGCATAACGCTGGGTGGCGGTGCTGCCTATGCCGTGGCCGGCTTGCATGTCGAGCCGCAACAGGATCGGCTTGCCGCTATTGGTCGCTGCCTGCAGGCGCGCCGCCGTCTTCGCGCTGTGCCAGACGTCGACCCGCGGATCGTTCATGCCGTGCACCAGCATCACCGCCGGATAAGCCGTGTTGTCCTTGATGTTGTGGTAGGTGCTCATTTCCAGCAGTGCCGGAAATTCGGCCGGGTTCTTGGCGCTGCCGTACTCGGAGATGTTGGTAATGCCGTTGGCGCTATCTTCCGCCCGCACCGCATCCATGATGCCGACATTGAAAATGGCGGCGGCAAACAACTGCGGCGCGGTAGTCACCGTACGGCCGACAAAAATGCCGCCGGCGCTGGTGCCCATTATCCCCAGGGTCTTGGGTGTGGCGTAGCCTTCAGCGATCAGATATTCGGCGCAAGCCACGCCGTCTTTCCAGGTATTCGATTTGGTGGCTTTGAAACCGGCCCGATACCAATCGTCGCCGTAGACGCCGCTGCCGCGCACATTCGCGTAGGCCAGCACCCCACCCTGCTCGATCCAGGCCATGGCGGCCGGCGAGAAGCCTGCGGTTTGCGAATGGCCGTAGGCGGCGTAAGCGTTGAGCAAGGTCGGATTGCTGCCGTCGCGCTTGAGGCCTTTCTTGTAGAGCAAGGTCATCGGCACTAGCGCGCCGTCGTAGCTCGGCAACTTGACGTCGGCCACTTCCACCTCTGGCAGATTGGGCATAGTCGGGTTGACGCGCAGGCCGGCGTCGGCCGATACATTACCTTTGAGAAGCAAGGTGCGCGGCAACTGGGTCCAGCCGCTCAGGGTGTACAACACATCGCTATAAACATGGGCCGGATCGTGGTGCACGCTGGCGGCGCCCTTGAACGGCAGGCTGATGTTTTTTCCTTGAGTGTCTCCCGCCGCATAGCGCCGCAGCACAATCGACGTGCCTTCCCGGACTTCGCCGATCAGCGCATTATGGGTCAAGGAGAATTTCTCCAGCACGGCATCCTTCGGCGCTGTGGCAACCTCACGCGCCAGCTTCAGGTCAGGATGGCGCAGATCGAGTTTCAGGACACGGTTGCGCGGCGCGCCGGCGTGCGTCAGCAGATACAAGTCATTGCCTTTCAGTTCAACCTCGGTGATCTTGTCGTCAAAGCTGGAGATCTTTTTCCACGCCACCGTCGGTTTGTCCAGATCCGCGACCTCGGCGACAAACAGGAAACCCTCAGGCAAGGTGGTGTCTGTAGTCCGTGCAATCATCCAGCGGCTGCCGGGATTGAAGATGATGGCGCCGACATCCAGCCGCGCCAGGCCGAGGCCGGTGGTGACGGTCGGGCCGAACACCGGCTTGGCCTCAGCGGCAGCAGCGCCAAGCTTGAGCCACATGACTTTGCTATCGAGATAGGTCTCGGACTCGGCATCACCCGGCTTGAGAACCTTGAGCTGGTTGAAGGTAAGCGACTTGCTGTCAGGCAGCCAGCCCAGCAGGGCTTCGTGCACACGCGGAATCGGCTCGCCGACGGTTTTGCCGCTTTGCACATCGAGGATATACAGCGAAGCATCTTCCGAGCCGCCGGCCGATACGCCATAGGCCACGTGCTTGCCGTCCCAGGCCGGCACGAAATAATTGATGGCGTGCGGCACGCCGGTGCGCTTGGCGTCCAGCTCCGGATCGACCAGCACCCGCTCGGGAGCTTGCAGGCCGTCACGCATCACCAGCTTGAATTGTTTTTCATCCTTGGCGCGCTTGAGGTAGTACACCTGGTTGCCCGGCATGCGTGTCACCGAGCGGATGTCATCGCCGGTGGCGGCGGAGATTTCGGCGATGCGCTGCTCCAGCTTGCCGCGCAGTTCTATCCGGTCCAGTTGCGCGCGGGCGTCGGCGCCCTGTTCTTTTAGCCAGGCTTGCACCTTGGGATCTTTCACATTTTCGAAATAGCGATAGGGATCTTGCACTGTCACGCCATGCAAGACTTCGGTGACTTCCTCCACCGGGGCAAGCGTAACCGCGTGCGCGGCGAACGGCGCAATCATCGATGCGGTGGCCAGCATCAGACAGGGAATGGCAAGATAAGAACTCGGGAACAATCGATTCATGAATAGCTGCCCTATGTAAATTGATAAGAAAATAAAAAAACGATTAGCGTTTTTTAGATGCGCCTATGCCCCATTGCGACAACATCCACGCCATTTCAAATGCTCTTTCCTTGATGGCGTCATAGCGGCCGGAAGCGCCGCCGTGGCCGGCGCCCATATTCACTTTGAGCAGCAGCGGATGGTGGTCGGTTTTCATGGCGCGCAGTTTGGCGACGTATTTGGCCGGCTCCCAATACATGACCTGGCTATCGTTCAAGCCAGTGGTGACCAGCATCGCCGGATAAGCCTTGCGCTCGATATTGTCGTAGGGCGAGTAGCTGCGCATGTAATCGTAGGCCGGCTTCTGGTTGGGATCGCCCCATTCCAGGTATTCGCCGGCGGTCAACGGCAGGCTGGCGTCGAGCATGGTGCTTATTACGTCGACGAAAGGCACCGCGGCGTGCACGGCGTGGAACAGGTCCGGGCGCAGATTGACGACCGCGCCCATCAACAGGCCGCCGGCGCTGCCGCCTTCGATGATCAGATGTTGCGGGCTGGTCCAGCCTTGCTGGATCAGATATTCGGCGCTGTCGATGAAATCGTAGAAGGTGTTTTTCTTGTGCATCAGCATGCCGTCGTCATGCCAGTGCTCGCCCATGTCGTTGCCGCCGCGGATGTGCGCTTCGGCATACACCACGCCACGATCGAGCAGGCTGATGCGGCTGTTGGAGAACCCCGCGTCGGCCGGTATGCCATACGAGCCGTAGGCGTACAACAGCAATGGCGCCGAGCCGTCCAGCTTGAGGCCCTTTTTGGCAACCGTCCAGAGCGGTACCTGGACGCCGTCGCGTGCGCTTGCCCAGAGGCGTTTGGTTTCATACAGAGTCGGATCGTAGCCGGGCACTTCCTGTTGTTTCAACAGCTCGCGCTGGCCGCTCGCCATGTCGATATCGAACACCGTCGGCGGCGTCACCGGCGACTCGTACATCAGGCGGTAACGGTGCGAGGTGAATTCCGGTGTGCCGCCCGCATGCGAGCTGTACACAGCTTCGTCGAACTGCAGCGTGCGCCAGCTACGGTCGGCGAAATTGTAGATGCGCGTACGCTCCTGGGCGTCGGCCTTTTCGCTGACGACCAGGAAATCGCGGAACAGTTCGAAGGCTTCCAGCAAGACCTTGGGGTCGTGGCCGATCAATTCTTGCCAGTGGGCCGAGTCTGGGGTTGCCAGCGGCGCCGTCACCAAGCGGAAATTCTTGGCGTTCTGGTTGGTCAGGATGAACAGTTCGCCGTCGCGATGATCGACGCTGTAGCGATGGCCGGTTTCACGTCCCAACACCGAATGGAAACTGCCTTCCGGCTGATCGGCCGGCAGCAGGCTGACTTCGCTAGTGTCGGTGCTGTGGGCGCCGAGCTCAATGAATTTGCGATCGCTGCTGTGGTCGACGTCGAGATTGAATTGCTCTACCGCTTCGCGATACACCTCGACCGGCTTGCTGCCCAGCTTGAGGCGCGACAATAGATCGGAACGCTTGGTGGTGGCGTCTTCCTGTACCAGGAATAAGGTCTGGCTATCCGCGGCCCATGCCAGGCTGGTCACGCGCTCGACCGTATCGGCCAGCAATTTGCCGTTACTGAGATCCTTGATGTGCAACTGGTATTGACGGTAACCGACGGTGTCGGTGGAGTAGGCCAGGTAACGGTCGTCAGGGCTGACCTCGAAACTGTCGACTTCAAAGAATTCCTTGCCCTTTGCCAGCTGGTTTTCATCCAGCAGGATTTCTTCGCTGGCGCTGGCGTCGTAGGCAAAATCTGCTGCTTCATTGGCGCGGCGGCGGCAGATGATCGGGTACTGCTGGCCGGCTTCGGTGCGGCTGTAATAGTAGAAATTGCCACGCCGGGTCGGCACCGACAGATCGGTTTCTTTCATGCGGCCCTTGATTTCGCCGTAGAGTTTTTTCGACAGCGGCGCCAGCTCCTTGGTCATGGCCTGGGTATAGGAATTTTCCGCCTTCAGGTAAGCGATCACCTTGGGGTTGGTTTTTTCACGCAGCCAGTGATAGTCGTCAGTGACGACTTCGCCGTGGCGGGTTTCCTGCCAGGGCTGTTTGGCGGCGATCGGCGGCGTTGGAGCGGAGGCGGCAAGGGCGGTAGTGGATGTCATCAGGGCCAGGAAAAATGCGCCGAAGCGAGCGGCGAGTTGTTGAAGAAAAGACATATAGTACAGATCCTTCTTTTGAATTGTTGTTCGCAGCTAAAATATCGGGCAAACGCTTTATGCAGGATCGCACATCATGACATCGCCGCGGCAAGAGTCATCTGGGGTCAGAGTCAACTTTCGCAGCGCTTCATCGCGAAACTTGACTCTGACCCCACATGACGGGTTCGGAGAGAGATAGAGCGCATTCGGCGGTTTTGTTCTTTTTTAACAATGAGGCAGGTACTCCGTGGCCCGCTAAGTGGGGTCAGAGTGAAGTTTCTGCAAAAGGCCCGCAGAAAGTTCACTCTGACCCCAGTTAGCTGCGTTTGTTAAGCGCATTGTCATGTTTCATGAAACTCTCAATAGAACTCATTTCATCGATATCCTCTGCTGCCTCGCCAACCCATCTCTGATTCAAAGGCTGTCATGTCTCCAATCCAACAAGCTTTGTCCGGCACCGCGTCTGACGCTGCTACCATCCTGGCCACACGCCGCAAAGCCGGTATCCAGGGCGCTCGCCTGCCGTTGCATTTGCGGCCGCTGGATGCCGAGGCGGCGCTGGCGATACAGGCGCTGGTAAGCGAGCAACTTGGCGATAAGATAAGCGCCTGGAAGTGCGGCTTGCCGGCCGATGGACAGCCGGTGTTGGCGCCAATTTACGCCAACACCGTCTGTCGCAGCAAGCCATGTGTCGCATGGGCACATGAGGGCCAGGTCCGAGTCGAGCCAGAACTGGCTTTTGTCCTTGCGCGGGATTTACCGCCGCGCGCGTTACCCTACTCAGTGGCGGAAATCGACGCCGCCATCGGCAGCACCCATCTTGCGCTCGAACTGATCGACAGCCGCTACAGCGATCCGGAGCAAGCGGGATTTATTGAAAACCTGGCGGATGGGCTACTCAACCAGGGACTGTACCTCGGCCCTCAAGTGGATGCGGAGCGTGCGCTTAATATCGCCACAGCCACCGAACTGGCGATCCGTGTCAGCACCGAAACCAAGGAAACCACCCAGCTGCAAGGCCGCCATCCCGCCGGCAATCCGCGCGCCCCGTTGTATTGGCTGTCGGAATTCCTGCGCAGCAGAGGCCAGGGACTGCAAGCCGGGCAAGCCATCATCACCGGTTCCTATGCCGGCAGTTTCGAGCTGCCTGTGGCGCAAGATATCGCTATCCAATATGGCGACCTGGGCGAACTGAGCGTTCGCTTTTCAGCGAGATGAATTCTGCTGCAAATTCGGTCGGCCATTTCCGCCCGCGCCTGACACTGCAAACCCTGGGCCGCGGCGACGGCCTGCTGGGAATGCGGCCTTCCGGCCCGTTCGGGCCGCGTGGCCCCAACGTCACGGTGGCGCAAATCACCTGGACCTATGTCACCGATGACGGCTTGCAGTGGGAAACCGCCGCGCCAACCACGCTGTTGAACCGGCGCCCGGCTTCATCGCAAACGGTTGAAGACAGCCAAGGCCGGCGGCTGTTGCTGCGCGACCTCGGCGCCGAAGCCGACGCCCTCGATCTGGTATGGGAACTGGGCCTGCATCCGCTGCCCGGCGATACCCTGCAGTGGCGCACGGATAGCGCGGCGCAAGCGGCAGAGCAGACCCTGGCCTCGCTCTGGACCTTGGTGCAAGAAGATTTCTTCGGCGATTTCTGGGCCGAGCAGTTGCCCGCTTTACAGGCCAAGGGCTGGGCCATCGTAGTCCGCCCCGGTTTTGCGCACGAGAGTGTGGCGGTAGATGCCTGGCATCTGATCGTCAGCGCCGCCACCGGCGAAGTGCTGGGCAAACAAGTGGCGGCGCGCATGCGTGGCCGCGAGCAGACGGTGACGGCCCTCGGCCTGCCGGTTGGCGAAGGCTCGTGGCTGCTGACCCTGGGTATCGAAATCGATGGCGAAATGCTGGACCTGGTGCCGCTGCTGGCACACCTGCTGCAACGCGACGCGCGCTGGCTGGACGCCAGACAGATCGCCTTGATCGACGATCACGCCTTGATCATGTTGCGAGCGCCAGGCGGTAAGCGGATTGAAGCGCTGGCGGCGCCGCTCAAGGCGATAGTCGGCAGCATGCTGGAATTGCTGACCGATCCGCTGCGCAAAGAAGGGCCGCTAACGCTGTCCTCCTGGGACGCCTATCGTTTCGAAGCCATGCGCCAGAGCTTGCTGGATACCCAGCGCGAACGCGCCGGCGTCCACGGCGGCTGGCAATTGCAGGGCGACAGCGGCCTGCGCGCGCTGGCGCAACGGCTGCAAGGCGCCGGCGCGCCGCAAGCCGTTGCTGCGCCGGCCGGCCTCGGCGTCACCTTGCGCCCCTATCAATTGCACGGGGTAGCGTGGCTGCAGTATCTGCGCGAACATCACCTGGCCGGCATCCTGGCGGACGACATGGGCTTGGGCAAAACCGCGCAAGCGCTGGCGCATCTGCTGATCGAAAAACAGGCCGGCCGTCTCGACCTGCCGGCGCTGGCGGTGCTGCCGACCTCGCTGATATTCAACTGGCAAGCCGAAGCCAGACGCATGGCGCCCAACCTGCGCGTACTGGCCCTGCAAGGGCCTGAACGGCAACGCGATTTTCCGCGCATGGCGGAGTACGACCTGATACTCACCACCTACCCGCTGCTGTGGCGCGACCGTTCCGCACTGGAGGCCCAGCCTTTCCACATGCTGATCCTGGATGAAGCGCAAACCGTCAAGAACGCCACCGCCCGCAGCGCCGGCGCGGTGCGGCGCTTGCGCGCGCGGCATCGCTTGTGCATCACCGGCACGCCGCTGGAAAATCATCTGGGTGAACTGTGGACCCAGTTCGATTTCCTGATGCCAGGTTTCCTCGGCGATATACGCAGCTTCGCGCGTTTGTGGCGCCAGCCGATCGAAATCGGCGGTGAAACTTTGCGCGCACAGCTGCTGGCGCAACGGGTCAGGCCGTTCATCCTGAGACGCCGCAAGGACGAGGTGGCGAGCGAACTGCCGCCGCGCAGCGAAGCCATCAAGCGCGTGCAACTGCAAGGGCAGCAACGCGATCTCTACGAAAGTGTGCGTCTGGCCGCCGACGAACAGGTGCGCGGTGTCCTCAAACGCAAAGGCTTCGCCGGCGGCCAAATCACGATTCTGGACGCCTTGCTAAAACTGCGGCAAGTCTGCTGCGACCCCTTCCTGCTGAAAGGCATGGCGCACCCAGACAACATGGAACGCGCCAAACTGGAACTGCTGCGCGACATGCTACCGGCCCTGGTAGACGAAGGCCGGCGCATCCTGGTGTTTTCCCAATTCACCGAAATGCTGGACCTGATCGCCAGCGAACTCGACATCTTGCAACTACCCTGGCTGGCCCTGACCGGCAAGACACCGCCGGCAAAACGCGGCGAGCTGGTAGCGCAATTCCAAAGCAAAACCGTGCCGCTGCTGCTGGTCAGCCTCAAAGCCGGCGGCGTCGGCCTCAACCTGACCGCAGCCGACACCGTGATCCACATCGACCCCTGGTGGAACCCCGCGGTACAAGAACAAGCCACCGCCCGCGCCCACCGCATCGGCCAGCAGCAAACCGTGTTTGTCTACAAGATAGTAGTCGAAGGCAGTATCGAAGAACGCATCATCGAACTGCAGGCGCGAAAGGCGGCGCTGGCGGAAGGCGTGCTGGGCAGCGATGCGGCGCTGGCGACCAAGTTCAGCAGTGAGGATTTGCAGTTGCTGCTGGCGCCTTTGGTTTGATTGCAAACGCTTGGCTAAGCGGATGCAACGATATTTACTCCGTGGCCCGCTAAGTGGGGTCAGAGTGAAGTTTCTGCAAAAGGCGCGCAGAAAGTTCACTCTGACCCCAGTTAGCTGCGCGGGGTTGTTTTTGACGTTGCGTTTGACGTACCCCGCATTGGGACGTTGCCAAATGTAGCGGGTGTCAGTCGGGAATTGTGGGAGGACATGTCTGAGCGTAGCGAGTTGGTCCTCACACCCGACTGGCACCCGCTACATTTGGGGACCTGACCGAAGGGAAGGCAACGGCTTTGCGGTCGCCTTTTCTTTGCGTACTTTCTTTTGGCGAAGCAAAAGAAAGTACGTAGCTGCCGGGCTACCCCCGGCGTGCATCCACGGAGTAGCAAACGTTTTAAGTAACGACGACCGTTCATCGGATGCAACGATATCTGCTCCGTGGCCCGTTAAAAGGGGTCGGAGTAATTTTCGCAAAAAGCCGCGAAAAAAAACTCCGACCCCATTTAACTACTTTCCTCGGATCGCCCATCCGGCGCCAGTGGTAAGATGACAGCCCTACAAGCCAGAACCCGGCTTCCCTCACAAGTTGTCAAGGCCCGCCGTCATGTCATTTTCCTCACTGGGTCTGTCCCCCGCCATCCTCCACGCCATCAGCGAACGCGGTTACACCACGCCAACCCCGATCCAGATCGCAGCCATCCCGGCAATCCTGCGCGGCGGCGATGTCCTGGCGGCAGCGCAAACCGGTTCCGGCAAGACTGCGGCATTCGCCTTGCCGCTGCTGCAACTATTGCAAGACAGCCCCAGCCAGAAGCCGCGCCGGCTACACACCCTGATCCTGGTCCCCACCCGCGAACTGGCGCAGCAGACCGCCGCAGCCATCCAAGCCCTAGCCCAGGCCAATCCGCAAACGCTAAAAATCGCAGCCCTGTTCGGCGGCGTATCAATCAATCCGCAAATGATGGATCTGCGCGGCGGCGCCGATATCGTAGTGGCAACACCAGGTCGCTTACTCGATCTGATCGAACACAACGCCCTCAGCATCGGCGCCGTAGCAGCACTGGTGCTGGACGAAGCCGACCGCTTGCTGGACATGGGATTTACGGATGAGATCGGGCGCATCCTGGCGCTGTTGCCCAAACAACGCCAGAACCTGTTTTTCTCGGCGACGTTTCCACCCGCAGTGCATGCGCTCGCCACCAGGATGCTGCAGCAACCGACCCGGATCGCCATCCCGTCGCTGGAGCAAAACCAACCGTCCATCCAGCAACGCGCGATACAAGTCGACGCCGGCCGCCGCACGCAATTGCTGCGCCATCTGCTGAAAGAAAACGATTGGGGCCGGGTGCTGGTTTTTGTCGCCACCAAATATGCGGCGGAGCATATTGCAGAAAAACTGCAGCGGGCAGGCGTCAAGGCTGCCGCCTTTCATGGTGAATTCAGCCAAGGCGCGCGCGATGAGGTATTGGCAGCATTCAAGGCCAGCAAACTGCAAGTGCTGGTCGCCACCGACGTTGCCGCCCGCGGAATAGACATTGCACAATTGCCGGTAGTCTTGAACTACGACTTACCGCGCTCAGCGGTGGATTACACGCACCGCATCGGCCGCACCGGCCGCGCCGGCAAAAGCGGCATCGCCATCAGCTTCATCAGCGCCGATACCGAAGCCCATTTCCGCCTCATAGAAAAACGTCATCACCTGAAATGCGAGCGCGAGCAGATTGCCGGTTTTGAACCTGTCGTAACCGAGGCTGCAGCTAACGCCCCGAGTGCTGGATCAGCCACCGACGTATCCAATGGCGGTATCAAAGGCAAGCGCAAGAGTAAGAAAGACAAGTTGCGTGAAGCGGCAGCGCGTGATTTGCCAGACTAAGCGATCCCGCAAAAAATGCGCCGCCAGCTCGACATCCGGGCCATATCAACCCGCCTAATCCGCCTGTAATTGCCTGATGACTGCCAGCTCCTCGACCATTTGTGCGCGGCGCGTTTCCAGATCGTAGCGCGATTGCAGGCTGGACCAGAAATCTGCTGACATGCCGAAATATTGACCAAGACGCAACGCCATGTCTGGCGTGATGGCCCGGCCATGCTCGATGATTTCGTTGATACGCCATGACGGCACATACACGGCTTTTGCCAAGGCACACTGACCGATATTCATCGGCAAGAGAAACTCTTGATTGAGAATTTCACCGGGTGTTGCAAGGGTAATTTTTCTAGTCATGGCGAACCTTATCCAGAATATTGGCTTTGACTAGTAGCTTAAATGATCTTTAGTTTCAATTAAAGCAATTTTCTCTAAGGTATATCGGAACAAAGTATTCAACTCAATTGAGTTTCACATAGCGATAAATTACACTCTCGCCTGCGTGACACAATCACGGCCTTACCCGTTTGCCGGCGCCAACCTGCCACAAACACCCGTAGCACCGACCTTAACCCTAGAGAACAACGGAAAACCATAAGCCGCCCTACCCGGACGAGTGAATGCTATCCGCACGGAGCCAAAAGCATGAGTACCTTCATTTTTAATGAATCGAATTTCGATAACCACGAACAAGTAGTCTTCGTTTCCGAAGAAAAATCCGGCCTTAGAGGCATCATCGCTGTCCACAACACCAATCTCGGCCCGGCCATGGGCGGTTGCCGCATGTGGGATTACGCCAGCGAAGCCGTCGCCGTCAACGATGTGCTGCGTTTGTCGCGCGGCATGACCTACAAGAATGCGGTTGCCGGCCTGCCCATCGGCGGCGGCAAGAGCGTTATCATCGGCAATCCTAAAACCGCCAAGACACCGGCCCTGTTCGAAGCCATGGGCGAAGCCTTGGAACGCCTGGGCGGCCGTTACATCACGGCGGAAGACGTCGGCACCAGCCCGGCCGATATGGCGCATATCGCCACCAAAACCAAATACGTCGCCGGCCTCGGCGCCAGCGGCGATCCGTCGCCGTTCACTGCATTGGGCTGTTTTGTTGGCGCGCAAGCTGCGGTCAAACATTATCTGGGGCGCGATTCGCTGGAAGGTTTGACGGTTGCGGTGCAAGGCTTGGGCAATGTCGGTTACGACTATGCACGCCGCCTGCATGCCGCCGGCGCCAAGCTGATCGTTACCGATATCGACCAGGCCGCACTGGAACACGCACGCACGGAATTGGGCGCTGAAGTGGTGGCGCCTGACGCCATCTATGATGTGCAAGCCGACATCTACGCGCCATGCGCACTGGGCGCCACGCTCAACCCGGCCACCCTGGCGCGCCTGAAAGCCAAGATCGTCGCCGGCGCCGCCAATAACCAGCTGGCCACCGCTGAAGTGGGCGAACTGTTGCGGCGCAAGGAAGTGTTGTACGTACCGGATTTCGTGATCAACGCCGGCGGCATCATCAAGGTTTGCTACGAGTACTACGACAAGCCGGAAGCCGATGTCGAAGCCCATGTTCGCGAAATCGGCGTCACCCTGGCGGAGATATTCAAACGCGCCGACGCTGAAGGTTTGCCTACTAGCGTGGTGGCAGACAAGCTGGCGGAAGCACGCTTCAAGAAATAATGGCGTAGTGCTTCACGCCTGCAGGGCGGAAAGCGTTATACGCTTCCGCCCTGTTTTTTTGCATCATCAAAACGCGTAACGCGCACTCAATTCAACACTACGCGGCGCGCCCGGCAAAATGCCGATATCGTTATTCGACGAAATGTAATAGCGCTTGTCGAACAGGTTTTTCAGATTCAGCGCCAGGCGCCAGCCCTTCTGCGACGGCTGGTAATACGTCGCCAGATCGGTAGTTACAAACCCCGGGATTTTTACGGCGTTATCGATGCTGGCGTAATTGGACCCGCGATAAGTCAGGCCGCCTCCCACCTGCACGCCTGGCAACCATTGATCCAGCGCTTTCAAAGTCCACAAGCTGGCGGTGTGGCGCGGCGCCTGAGCCAGAGTCTTGCCCTGCAACGCCGTCGGCGCAGCCGCCGACGCCAATGGCGAAGTCACGCTGCCGACCGCCTTGGTGACTTTCGCATCCATATAGGAATAGCCGGCGATGATTTGCCAGCCCGGCGTGACTTCGCCGCTAAAGCTCAATTCCACACCTTTCGATTGCTGTTCGCCGACCGGGATCAGGTTGCTGGTATTGGTCGGATCGGTGACTTTGATGTCGGTGCGCGTCAATTGATAAATCGCGGCAGTGAAAGAGGCGCGGCCGTCAAACAAATCCGTCTTGCTGCCGATTTCCAGATTGCGGGTTTTCTCCGGCGCCAGCTGAGCGTTGTTGACCGCCAGCGGCGCACTCTCGCTGGATGGCTGGAACGATTTGCTGAACGAGGCGTAGTAGCTTTGCCAGTTATTCGGTTGCCACACCAGGCCGATGCGCGGCGAGACCGCGTTGTCGGTGCGTTGCAGATCGCGATTGCTAGGCAGCTGGTCGTCGTATTTCTGGCCGAAGCGATCGAAGCGCAAGCCGACCAGCGTCTTGATGCTCGGAGTCCAGCTGGACAAGCTCTGAGCGTAAACGGCAGCGGTGTCCTGGGTTGCCACGCCTTTGGTTTGCAGCGCGGTCTGCACCGTGAACGGCAGATTCTTCAAGACCGGCGCAAACAGCGAAGTGGTGTACACATACGGCGCGGCAGTGGAGTTGTTGATCAGCTGGTATTTGTTTTGCTCGCCGACCTCAAGGCCCACCAGCACTTTGTGCGTGACATCGCCGAGATGCACATCATGCGTCAGTTCGGTCTGGTTGAACCAGCCGTGTTCGTTGCGCTGGATATTGCCGCGCCCGAGCGTGACCGTAGGCGTCGCCAGCAAATCGTTGACCGCGATGATGCGGGTGTGATTGCGGTCCAGCGTGTACTGGTAATAACGCAAGGTGTTGGTCAGCGCCGTATCCTGATCTATGCGCAGCTTGTATTGCGCGGTCGAAGCGCGCATGTCGGACACGGTGTAGTCATTGGAGGCAGCGTTGCGCGCGCCGTAATACAAGGATGGCGCGACGTTCGCCGGCGCACCGCGATAACCCGGCACGCCGAAATCGATGCTGCGATCCTGATGCTGATAGTCGAATTGCAGCAGCAGGCTTTGATTACCGTCCTTCCACAACAGGCTAGGCGACAAGTCGCGATTCTTCAGATAACCCTGATCGCGATAACTGCCGGAATCTTCCAGCGCGCCGTCGAGACGGATCGCCACGGTGTCTGAAACTGGCTGATTGATATTGAAATCGGTACGGCGCAGGTAATGGCTGCCCATCGTCACGCCAATCTCTCCGGACCGGGTGAACGTCGGCTTCTTGGTGATCCGGTTAACCAGACCGCCCGAAGAACCACGGCCGTACAGCACCGCAGCCGGTCCCTTGATGACTTCGATGCGGTCGATGTTATACAGGTCGCGATAATACTGAGCGTCGTCGCGCACGCCATCGAGGAAGATATCGTACAGCGCGGTAAACCCGCGGATCACAAAAGCATCGCGCTGGCCGTCGCCGGTGGCCAGGCCGACGCCGGGAATGTTTTTCATCACATCTTGCAAGCTGCGCGCACCCTGGTCGCGGATCAGTTCTTGCGGGATCACGTTTACGGTCTGCGGCACATCGCGCAGCGGCGCATCGATTTTCAGGCCGGTGGTGGTATTGGCCGGCGCATAACCATCGCCGTGAGCGCGCTCGGCGGTGACGTTGACATCGGGCAGTTGCTGCTGAGCGAAAACAAGTTGGGATTTGACGCCGGCGACGACTGCGCAAGCGGAAGCAATGGCGCGCAAGCGCGTTGAGGTTTTCATGGGGATAGTCAGTGGTGGATCTGCTTCACTGGCTGGCTTGGGATGGCGCTGGCTGGCTAAATGCAGTAGTTAATGAGAATCGTTATTATCTACCAACTGGCACATTTTTTGAGAAAAATACTAATTGTGATTTGCTTGCGTTAGGTTTTTACAACAGCGGCGCTATCCGAAATTACAGTTGCACTCTCCATGGAACGCCAGCCACTTCTATGCAAAATACGTTCTTCGTCTGCATTGGATCGAACCACGGCTAAGGTGGTTAGACCGGCCATAGACGGAAATTTCTCAACGAGCGGCTAGTTTTCCAACGCCTGACGGGCAGGTCTCGACCCACAAGAGCCGTTCAGGTTTTTCGCCCCAATGACAGCAGTGCAGCGACTGCGGCCTTTCGTCGGTGACAGCTTTCGGGTTGCCAATTTTCTTTCAGAACTGAAGTCGTTCGTGACATTCGGTGCGGTGGCAAAGCGCTGTTCTCCTATCTCAACGAGGTTCTCTATCTACGACACGTTGGTTTGGTCGGACACAACGGAGTCGGCAAGACCGCCCTAACACACTGGCTAACGGGTGACGCGGAATCCTCCTGTGGGCGCTAGGCGTCCACTTCGGTGTTGTCGAGAAAGAAAGGGGGGGTCTTGGCTGTACCGACGCACCAGTCACAGAAGCATGACGGCCAATTTTTACCCGGGTATTATTGACACAGCAATTTTACCAGGGTATTATTAGCTCATCCAATTCAAGCCAGCTCTCACCGTGATTGATTTCGCCACTCCTTCCTAAATCTAGCTTATCCACTGCCGCTGACAGAAGTGCCATCGCTTGCACCGTGACTCATTTGGAACAAAAAGGATTGATGATGACAAACAAAAAGACGCTGAAACGACAGTATCTGGAGACGAAAACCCGAGCAGGCGTATATGCGATCCGTAACCAGATCACGGGCCGGGCGTTGGTTGCAGGAAGTACGAACGTTCAGGGCACACTCAACCGGCATCGTTTTGAACTACAGCATGGACAGCATCGCAATGCGAGGCTTGCACAGGACTGGGGCGAGCACGGCGAGACCAACTTTCTCTTCGACGTACTCGACATGGTCAAACCCAGCGACGATCCAGCGTTCAATGCCGCACGAGAATTGGAAATGCTAGTTAGCCTGTGGCGCCAGGAAATCCCTTGTGTCGGCGAACTGGGCTACGACGAACCCAGGAGCGAACCTCGATGAACACGAATCTCGGCTTCTGTTTGGCGCTACACCGTGCCCACGCCAGCCTGCAACTCAAGCTTGACGACGAGTTGGGCATACACCATGGCATCAGTTTCAATGACTTTGCGCTACTGAATTTGCTCGCGGAAGCGGACGGTGGTCGGGTAAGCATTCCTGAACTCGTGCGTCCGCTTGGTCAGCCCCAATCGTCGGTGCTGCGTCAGTTGATCGTGCTCGAAAAGATTGGCCTCGTGGTGCGCGAAGGTGCGAATGGATTTCGTCAGGCCGTGCTTCGCCCAGCCGGGCGTGCGCTGGTAAACGCCGCACGCGAGACTGCCGATAGCATTTGCACCGAAGCCGTCGAATCAATCGCCCCCGCAGCGGTTGAGATGGTTTCCGCAGCACTGGTAACGCTTGCACGCACGCCAACTTTAGCACTCTAATGAGCCGCTGCATGGCCACTTGCACAGCCTGGCGGTACATCCGTTGTGCTGTAGTGAGGCCGACCAAACGAAATATCGGAGCGGTCCAAAATTGCGCGCGACACAAGAACATTTAAGGACCACACGCCATGCCCAAGACTAAAGCGAACGGAATTGAAATTGAATACGATTGTTTTGGCAATACGAACGCGGAAGCTGTTCTGCTGATTTCCGGTATGGGTACGCAGATGATTCGCTGGAGCGAAACGTTTTGCAAGATATTGGCAAATCAAGGCTACCGCGTGATTCGCTTTGACAATCGCGACGCTGGCCTTTCAACGCACTTCGATAGCGCGTCGATGCCAGATCTCGCTGCAATTGTCGACGCAGTCTCTCGCGGCGAAACGCCCAACGTGCCTTATACGCTGTTCGATATGGCGAACGACGCTGTAGGACTTCTCGATTCCTTGATGATCGAACGAGCGCACTTAGTTGGGAGATCAATGGGCGGCATGATCGCACAACTGGTGGCCAGCGAGCATGCTGAACGCGTTCTATCTCTGGTTTCCATTATGTCGAGCACTGGCAATCGTGAGCTGCCGCAGGCCAGCCCTGCAGTGATGGCAGCGATGACATCGCCAGCGCCACATCCGTTGAAAGACGAACAGGGCTATCTCGCACATTGCGTTGCATTTTCTCAAGTGATTGCCGGGCGAGGCTATCCGTTTGACGAATCCGCTCAACGTGACCAAGCCTTGGCCGAAGTCAAGCGAGCATACAACCCAACCGGGTTTTGGCGGCAAATCGCCGCCATCGCGCTAGCCGGTGACTTAAGATCACGACTAGCTAACATAACTGCTCCGACGCTCGTGTTACATGGGTCAGACGACCCGCTAGTCCCCGCGGAGGCTGGGAAGGACACGGCGGCCAATATTAAAGGAGCCAAACTACTGATAGTCGAGGGAATGGGCCACGATCTTCCACCCTCGCTGTTTGGGTTTGTGGCCGGAGTCATCGCAGATAACGCACACCGCATGTTCAACCCTGTGAATCGCCCCGACGGTACCAGCCCTTTTGCTTCCTAATTTGGTTAAAAGGGCTAGTACCGTCGGGGAGAATAACAACTGGTTGCCGGTGCCGCTTTGGTCGAAAGCAATGCATCATTGCAGACGGTCGGTTCGCTGTTGCTAATGTCGGGTATCGGGAAGGCAATTTGAATTTCTGTAGACCCGCTTTCAGTCTGAAGCAGCCGATGAATCATCGCTGAGCGACTGTCCGATATTGGCCGTTAGCCGACTTCTTGACGTAATGCCTGCGCTAGTTGGTTGAGCCACGGGCGCATGTCGCTAGCCGAACCGGGCCAGTAATAACATCCCAAATCTTGAACCACTTTGCATAGGTCTTCATCCGAGACTGAACTTGCGAGCAGTCTATTTATTTTGGTGGAAATTGTTATTGGCTCTTCCCGTTCAACATCTTGTACAAAATGCCTAATAACATCTTGCCACGTTAGGTTATCTAGCTCCCAGTCTTGGTGAAAGTAACCTCCAAAAAACTGGAAGAGGTCGTTATCCTGCTCATTCATATAGTTGGCCATCGTAATCGTTCGCATTACTTCTAATTGGGAGCGGCCGCTTCTGGCCGGTTTGCGTCAGATTTTCCATCCGAGCCTGATCGCAGTTAGTTCTCTTCCCCGTTCCATATCAACCATAAGTTGCCGGCGCTTTGCACCGGCTTTCCCTCAATAATGGTCGGTGGGAAACGGCAGTGGCCTAGGAAATCGATCGCAGGCGCATTGATTTTTTTGTTCTTGATCCATCTATCGACCACGATATGAAACGGCGTGCCATTTGGATCGACCTGGAATAGCAAACGAATTATTCGCGCAGCATTCGGGTCGACCGAGGGCTGGGCTGGTACTTTTTCGGCCGACGCCTTCATCGAATAAAATGCAAATTCGGTCGACTGTGGACAGCTATCCGGAATCAAAGCAGGCGGTACGCGCGGTGTAGTGGGATCTAGTGCCCATATCCACTTTGCAATAATCCCTGAATACACCTGCTTACCATCCTGAACTGGAGGTCGAAATTTGCAGCGCCACAACTGGTTTAACGAGGCCCTATCCAGATCTCTCCATCCGCTGCTTTTTATAATCGAAGCGCTCACAAGTTTCCCGTCCGCGCCAACCTCAAGCTGGGCACCAACCTCACCTTCGAGTTGATAATCCAATCCGGCCTGCGGATAATTGAAACGACAAGTGTCCGGGACGACTTGGTCCACAGGATCCATGACAACCAATGGTGCCGGCGCCAATCCGAGGGCAGGTTGGGCAATCGCGGATTCGCCTTCCTCTGCGATCGCGGAGAACGACATCGTAAATGCTATTAGTCCTATGCCGACAAAATTCAGAAATTTGGAGTACATTTTTAAAGTTTTTTTAGTTGATTTTCAAACGACATTCCAACACAAGAGCGTTGCAGTTAAGGCACTAATTTGGTGTCGTGTTTGACCGTCCGCAGATGGCCGGTTCCAGCCAGCATTGTGACAGTACAAGAATTTCGCTCAAGTTTCCTCGCTAACTGACTTTAAAAAAATGAGAGTTGCGAGATGGGACTTTTATGCATGCGAAAGTGAAATCGGCGCAGCGTCATTGTTTGACGGTTATTACCGCTGCCTGACCAGGCTTACGAGGTCTTTCTGCTTTTGTGGCGTAACGACGAATGCCATTTGTGGACACTAAAATCGACCAGGTCATTGATCCGCTGACGCTCATCCATCGGCATTGCTGCAAACATCGCGTAGTCGACAGAAAACGGCCAGTTCGCAGTTTTTTTCTGCAGCGTGTCGCCCCCAAACAGCACAGCCGCGTCGCTTGAACACAGCAAAGCAATACGCTTTATCTGTGAAATATTGGGCTCATGCCGGCCATTCTCCCAGCCCGAAACATTCCCCCGCGTCACACCCAATGCATCCGCGAGCTGATCCTGCGTAATGCGGGCCTGCTTTCGTGACGTTTTAATCCATTCTGCAATTTCCATGTGGCTATCGTAAAGATAATCTGCCGGACGTAGAGATAGTTGTTCTTGCATTAAATAGATAGATAAACTATCTTTCGCCTGAGTGTCACTCTCAATTGAAATTCTGATTGCAACCGAGGACTACAAGGAAAGCACAATGAATCACCTTTCAAATTACTTCCCCCTCAAAAACAAAGTCGCCCTGATCACCGGCGCAGCGCGTGGCATGGCGCTGCATATCGCTTGCGCTCTGTCCGCTGCAGGAGCGCGTCTGGCGATTCTGGATGTACGCGAGCGCGAGGGATGCGCCGTTGCGGGATTGCTCGGCAGCGAGCAGAGCGAGGCAAAATTCTGGCGGCTTGATGTCAGCGATGGCAGTGCAGTGCAAGCAACCATCGCGGCAGTCGAAGCGCACTTCGGCCGCATCGATATCCTGGTCAATAGCGCCGGTGTCGACGCCGATCTGCCATTCGTGCAGGGGCTGCCGCTGCGGCAATGGGAAAGAGCGATGCAGCTCAATGTCTACGGCAGCATCCTTTGCAGCAAGCATGTGCTGGGCGCTATGGAAAGGGCCGGTGGCGGCTCCATCGTCAATGTGCTGTCGCTGTTCTGCATGAGCGACGAGCGCCAGGACGCGGCCGATCATGCCTTGAAGGCGGCGCTGCGCATGGCGAACCTGAACGCGATGCGCTATGCCGCGCTCAACATCCGCGTCAATTCTATCCATCCCGGCTTGCTGCGCCCGCCCGCGCTGGCCGCGGCCAGGCGTGAACAGGGCGATCTGACGCAAGCCTTGAGCGACACGGCGCAGTTGCGCATGCTGGCGGGAAAAGGTTGCGCCGCCAATGTGGCGGCGGCGATCTTGTATCTGGCGTCAGATGCGAGCCGCTTTGTCAGCGGCAGCGAACTGGTGATCGACGCCGGGTATGAGTAGCTGCGCAAGTCAGCATGACTTGCTGGCGTTCGCCTCTCAAATCATCCGTACGCGGCAGCCTTTGAGGAAACCATCGATACATTGCACGGTACCGGCGTGGCGGCGGATAATAGCGGCTACCTCATTTATAGAATTCCCCCATGGAAATTAAAGTCAACTTTCTCGATAAGCTACGTCTTGAGGCCAAGTTCGATGACTTCACGGTAGTGGCGGACCAGCCTATCCGTTATAAGGGCGACGGCTCGGCGCCTGGTCCCTTCGATTATTTTCTGGCCTCATCGGCCTTGTGTGCAGCTTATTTTGTGAAGTTGTATTGCGTAACGCGCAATATTCCTACCGAAAATATCCGTCTGTCGCAGAATAATATTGTTGATCCGGAAAACCGCTACCAGCAGATTTTCAAGATTCAGGTCGAGTTGCCGTCGGATATCTCTGCCAAAGACCGCCAGGGTATTTTGCGCTCCATCGAGCGTTGTACGGTGAAGAAAGTGGTGCAAGCCGGACCCGAGTTTGTCATTGAAGAGGTGGAGAACTTAGATGCCGATGCGCAGTCGCTGCTGACGTTGAAGCCGGCTTCTGATGTCAGCACCTATATTGCGGGCAAGGATCTGCCGTTGGAGCAAACCATTGCCAATATGTCGGGCGTTTTGGCGGCCTTGGGCATCAAGATTGAAATCGCTTCGTGGCGCAATCTTGTTCCCAATGTGTGGTCGCTGCATATCCGCGATGCGCACTCGCCGATGTGTTTTACCAATGGCAAGGGAGCGAGCAAGGAAAGCGCGTTGGCGTCGGCGTTGGGAGAGTATATCGAGCGACTGAATAACAACCATTTCTACGCCGGCACGTTTTGGGGCGAAGACATCGCCAACGCGGCGTTTGTACATTACCCGAACGAGCGCTGGTTTAAGCCTGGCCCTAAAGATAAGCTGCCGGCTGAAATTCTGGATGAGTACTGTCTGCCAATTTACAATCCCGATGGCGATTTATTTGGCTCGCATCTGATTGACACCAACTCCGGCAACGTGCACCGCGGTATCTGTTCGCTGCCGTATGTGCGACAGTCGGACGGCGAGGTAGTGTATTTTCCATCCAACCTGGTCGAAAACCTGTACGTCAGCAATGGCATGAGTGCCGGTAACACGCTGGCCGAAGCGCAGGTGCAATGCCTGTCTGAAATTTTCGAACGGGCGGTAAAACGCGAAATTCTGGAAGGTGAAATCGCATTGCCTGATGTGCCGCAGGAAGTGCTGGCGAAATATCCTGGCATTCTGGCCGGCATCCAGGGCTTGGAAGAACAGGGCTTTCCGGTGCTGGTGAAGGATGCGTCGCTGGGCGGGGTGTACCCAGTGATGTGCGTCACCTTGATGAACCCGCGCACAGGCGGTGTGTTTGCCTCGTTCGGCGCGCACCCAAGCTTGGAGGTGGCGCTGGAGCGTAGTCTGACGGAACTGCTGCAGGGCCGCAGTTTTGAAGGCCTGAACGAATTACCTCGGCCCACCTTTACAAGTGAAGCCGTGACTGAGCCAAATAACTTTGTCGAACACTTCATTGATTCCAGCGGTATTGTGTCATGGCGCTTTTTCAGTGCTAAAGCGGATTTCGATTTTGTTGAATGGGATTTTTCCGGCCAGGGTGAAAACTCCAATGCTGAGGAAGCCGCAACCTTGTTCGGTATTCTCGAAGACATGGGCAAACAGGCGTACATGGCGACGTATGACAATTTAGGCGCCATAGCCTGCCGGATTTTGGTGCCCGGTTATTCGGAAATTTACCCGATAGAAGATTTGGTCTGGGATAACACCAACAAGGCGCTGCTGTTCCGCGCCGATATTTTGAATCTGCATCGCCTGGACGATGCCAGCCTGGAAGCACTGCTTGAGCGTTTGGATAACAATGAGCTCGATGAACATTCCGACATCGCCACATTGATCGGTATCGAATTTGACGAGAATACGGAATGGGGGCAACTGACAGTTCTCGAGTTGAAGCTGCTGATTCATCTCGCCTTACAGCAATTGGATGAGGCGCACGAACTGGTGGGAGCCTTCCTGCAGTACAACGACAACACGGTCGAGCGCGGCTTGTTTTATCAGGCCTTGAATGTGGTGCTGGAGGTGCTGCTGGATGACGACTTGGAACTGGACGATTACGCGGTCAATTTCCGCCGGATGTTTGGCAACGCTCGGATGGACGCGGTAATGGGCTCAGTGGACGGCAGCGTGCGCTTCTTCGGGTTAACGCCAACGAGTATGCAACTGGAGGGTCTCGACAGGCACCAGCGCCTGATCGACAGCTACAAGAAATTGCATAAGGCTCGGGCCAATGTGGCGGCTACAGCCCGTTAAGGTTACGCGTCATGGCGGGATGCGCTGATGCCGCTCATCCCGCCAGCGCTCGATACCAGAGCGACCATCTGTGCCGGCGTGCGCCAGTCCTGACGCCGCCTTTCGCTTTAATGTTTCTATCTCGAGAGCTGCTGCAAGTCGCCGATAGTCAATGTCCGTGATTTGAGTGCCTCACCTTGTCATTCTGCATCGTCACTCCGGCGTTTTGCCTTACCTTCAAGCGCACGGGCATATCTCCTTAGCCTGACCCTCGCCGCATTGCCCGCTTTTCCCTACCAATCTCGCACGCACCGCTAATCGCACTCATGAATCGGCGTCAGTCAGTACTGACGCCGATCGTCATTTTCAGTGGCCTTTTTTGACGAAATCGGCATGTGTTGTTTATTTGTAATATGCAAATGTCAAATATTGTCATGCGTTGTTATTGGGCAATGTATTCCTGAGAAAATGAATTGTTAAATCAAAATCAGACTTAACGGCTTGTATAGCGACTTCTAGAATTCGGAATGTTAAATATTATTTCGCATTGTTAATTTTCAATGTTACCCACAAACACGAAATGTTAAAACTTCAAACGAGAATGAAAATGAAAATGAAAATACCCCAACCTATTCATTACCGCCTGGTTCTTTCCGCGGCCTCTTCCCTTGTGCTAATACCGGCGTTGAGTGTGGTGCCCGGGACAGCCTACGCGGCCTGCAACACATCTGGACAAATCACAAGCTGCGATGCCAGCGCGACCAATCCCTGGGTTACGACAGTGGGGACCGGCGATGTGGCAGCCGAGGATGGCCGAACCGTCACCGTCGGCACGGGCAGCCAGCTCGCGGTCGGCGATGCGAACGCCATCAGCCTGCGCGACAATGCAAATATAACGGTCCAGAACGGCGGTACGGTGAGCGCCAAGGCGGTCAGCAGTAACGGGCTGTACAACACCGGCGCCAACACGGTCGAGTTCCGCAACAACAGCACATTGACGGTCGCTCAAGGAGGTCAGATCCTGGCGACCGGCACCGAAGGTAGTGCGGAAGCAATCAATCCGGAAGGCAGCGGCAATCTGATCGTCAACAATGGCACGATCAAGGCAGATCATGCCGCCGCTATCTGGTTTCAGAATACGAGCGGCCTGAACACGATCGTCAATAATGCAACGGGAATCATCCAGGCGCCAGGCAATGTGATCGGCGCGTCGGGGAATGGCGCAGTCGACTTTACCAATAAAGGGCAGGTCATCGGCAACCTCGTTTTTGCCGGTGGCGATGACACGTTGCGGCTTTATACGGGATCGTCCATTTCAGGCAATTTCGATGGCGGCGGCGGCAATAACACCATCTTCTTGAACGGTGCCGGAACCTCGTCCCTATCCGGAACCATGAAGAATTTCTCGTCACTTATCAAAACCGATTCTGGAACCTGGACGCTGACCAGCGCCATCAGCGGGCCCACTGTCACGGAGGTTCAACAAGGCACGCTGGTGCTCACCGGCAACAACAGCGCATATACCGGCACCATGACCGTCGACGCGGCAGGCACGCTTGAAGCGCGGGCGCAGAGTTTGACGCCTAGTGTCATTGACAATGGCCTGGTGCGCTTTGCACAGCCTGACAATGGCACTTATGCCGGTCTCATTTCAGGCACCGGCGCGGTCGAAAAGACCCAGGGCGGCACGTTGGTGCTGGCGCCTACAGCCGCGGGAGGTAACACGTATTCCGGCGGCACCACGCTCACCGGCGGCACCGTTGCTGTCGGCGCCGACAACGCACTGGGCGCAAATACCGGTGGACTGACATTCAACGGCGGTACGCTTCAGCTTCTGCAGAGCTTTGATCTCGCCAATTCGCGTGCGGTAACAATCAATGCACCGGGCGGCACAATCGATACGCAAGGGTTTGCATCCACGCTGACGCAAGGCATGACTGGTCCGGGCAGCTTCAACAAGGCAGGAACAGGAAGTCTGACGCTTGCTGGAAGCAATACCTATACCGGCGGCACGACGATTTCGGCCGGTACGCTGCAGCTGGGTAACGGCGGCACGACTGGCAGCATCGTTGGCGACGTCGTCAATAATGGTTCTCTTGTCTTTAACCGTTCCGACACGCTGCTTTTTCCTGGAACGATTTCAGGCACAGGCTCGGTTAACCAGGCCGGCAGCGGCGCCACGGTGTTAACTGGGAATAACACCTATAGCGGAGGAACCAGTATCTCGGCCGGTACGCTGCAACTCGGCAATGGCGGTACAACAGGCAGCATCGTGGGCGATGTAACAAACAACGGTGCGCTGGTCTTCAACCGGTCCGACGACGTGACTTTCCCTGGCACGATTTCCGGCACCGGCTCTGTTACGCAGGCCGGCGCCGGCATGACACTGCTAAATGCGGACAATCCATATACCGGAGGAACGATCGTCGCGGCCGGAATACTTGCGGTAGGCGACGCCTCGCACGCTACGGCAGCATTGTCCGGCGGCGGCAATACAACCGTCGCCTCAGGCGCCACGCTCGGCGGCTACGGCAGCGTCACGGGATCCGTGACCAACAACGGCACAATTGCGGTGGCCAATGCCTTGCCTCAGTTTGCAAGCTCGGGCAACGGCAGCTTTACGATCAACGGGCCATTGACCAACGCCGGCCTGTTGCAAATCGGCGGCCAGGGGGTTGGCAACCGGCTCAACGTTGTCGGCAACTATGTCGGCCAAAATGGCAGCATCGCCCTGAACACTTTCCTTGCAGGCGATGGTGCAGCGTCGGACCGGCTAGTGATCAACGGTGGCGCCGCCAGCGGATCGTCTAGCTTGCGTATCACGAATGTTGGCGGCCCTGGCGCGGCCATCGTCGCCGATGGCATTGAGGTGGTGCAGAGCGTGAATGGCGCGACGACCACCGCAAGCGCATTTGCACTTGCGGCACCGGTCAAGGCTGGCGCCTATTCTTACTATCTTGCCAAAGGCGGCGTGAGCAGCGGCACATCTGAAAACTGGTATCTGCGCAACACCGTGGCGCAAACACCAACGCCACCCGTAGTCGTACCTCCAACCACAACCATAGGCACACCGCTAACTAACTCCCCCGGCACGCCATCGGTGACTCCTGCAGTCCCAACGCCGTCGACTGGGGCTGATGCAATCCCGCTGTATCGCCCCGAAGTACCTATCTATTCGGAAATTGCCAGCGTTGCCCGGCAGGTCAATATCCAGCAACTCGATAATTTCCATGACAGGCAAGGGGAGCAATCGCTGTTGACCGAGACCGGCGAACTGCCGGCAGCTTGGGGCCGTTTCTGGGGCAGCCATACCAAGCAACGCCAGGATGGCACTGTCTCGCCCCAGTTCGATGGATCAATGACGGGAATGCAAGTCGGTCACGACATCTATGCCGACACTAGCGCTGAAGGACAACGTAATCATTACGGTCTGTTTGCCGGCTTTGCGCATGCCACCGGCAAGGTCAACGGTTTTGCGATGGCCGTGCAGAATCTGGATGTCGGCAATCTTTCTATCGACGCCTATAGTCTGGGCGGCTACTGGACTCACGTCGGCCCGAACGGCTGGTACACGGATACAGTCCTGATGGGAAGTTCACTGTCGGCGGATCCGCGCTCACACGATGGCGTCGGCGCGCACACGCACGGCAGCTCACTCATCGGATCGATCGAGGGCGGCCTGCCAATTCCACTCACTGCGGATGTGACCATCGAACCTCAGGCGCAAGTGATCTGGCAAAACCTGTCGTTCAACGACTTGAATGACGGTGTTTCGACTGTAGGCTTTAATAACGGCAACACCTTCCTCGCTCGCCTCGGAGTGCGCTTGCAAAGTCGTTTTGAAGCAGTGACGGCGACCTGGCAGCCGTATCTGCGCCTGAACCTGCTGCACAGTTCCGGTTCTCATGACACCACCACTTTTGACGGCACCACAGTGATCTCGAACGGTACGCATCAGACAGCGGGCCAGCTAAACGCTGGTCTGGTCGCCACATTCAGCAAATCGACCAGCGCGTTTGTCACCGCAACGTACACCACCAACCTCGGTGGAGCGCAACAGCACACGGTGATGGCGGATGCTGGCATTCGGTGGAGCTGGTAAGCATGGCGGTGATGGCATGGTCTTGCGTGCTCTTCATGTAAGTGTGGAGGGGTTGACCCTCCGTTTTAATGTGCCGCTACTATGAGATTTGATGGTGAGAGTGATGCATTCACTTTCACCATTTTTTTTAGCGTTTCGGTAACCGATATCCAGCATGGGTTTCGGTCAATTCAATCCCCTCGAAGTCTGCTGACTTCGAGGGGATTTTCATCTGCTTTACGCGGGGCTTATTCGAAATTGCAGTTAGGGCCGCAGTCGGCACAAACTGGACGGTCGCTCAGTGATGATTCACCGGTTGAATCCGCAACTCTCAGCGGTCACTCAGTTTCGCGTGCGACTGGCAGCACCCGACCCAAAGCGGTCTATCAGATTTCTCCAAAGCGGCCATTGAAAATTCGCAGTTATCTGCCTGACATACGGAGGTTTTACGACGATGGGGTTGGACAACAATGATAGTTTCGGCAATCCGCACGAGCAAGTTGGCGCGGCAGACAACTAGTCATTGCCAACCGGAGTTCAGATGTGCTGATGTAGCTTTTCCATGCATCATAGACCAAGAGGGAAATGAGAAGTTATGTTAATTTCCATGGGGAAAATATGGTAAATTTCTGGCTATCCCATTTTAAATTTCAGTGGAAAGAGTGCGCATGCGTTGCTTCTCCTTTGAGTTAGTGATGGGTTATAAATTTCAATGCCCGACGCAGCGGAAAGTCAGCAATCAGCTTGAGCGGCCATTCGATTAGAATTTGTGTTAATTGCATTGCCACGCACAAATCAATTCAATGATAAAAGCTATGAAACCTCCCAGCCTACGACTTGTCCTCTCTGTCTTTTTCGGTCTTGGGCCGGTGCTAATGGGACCGCTAATGGCTATCCTCTATGCCGGAACAGGGGGTGAAGTTAAAACAGACATCGTGAACCTCCTATACGGCAGCATGATGATGGCTGGCATATGGTGGTTCAGTATCATTTTCGGAAGCTGGCTTTATACGGTGGCGCCAACATTCGCAGCAGCAATTTTGTTTTGGCTTGTCTCAAGAATCTTGTCAAGTCAGTCGTGGCTTCAATTTGACAAAAAAATTTCTAGAATTGCCATGTCATGTGCGATTGGTGGAGTGGTATCCGCAATATCATTTATCTGCATTACTCGCCACTTATTCATTTCTGATTTAGACGACCCACTTCGATCTACCGCAATTAAATTTGCATACCCTTTTCGAGAGGACCTCTTCTATTTGGTTCTCGTTACGGCCATTGGCATTGGGCTTGGGGCGGTCTTAGGTAACGTCGAAGAAAAGCGCATGCGTCAAAGTTCGCCAAATAAGTAAAACGCAAGCTCTCAATCACTGTTTATTAGATAGCGCAACAGCGAATCACGAACGAGTAACAATTTATGGGCAAGCGTTCACTGACTGCTTCTGGCCGTTTTGAGCCGGTTGCGGTAGCCTGATTTCGACCCACTCCCGGCATACGGCCCACTCCAAAGCCGTCATTCGCCAATCGGACCAACGTGTCTACATGAAATTCATTTCTTGAGGTTACGAAAAGTGCCATACAACTCATTGTGAAGTTCCGCCGGACGCACGTAGGTTTCATCCACCGGATCATCTTTGTAGGGAATCTCAGCATACGACGCATAGGGCAATTCCATCCCAACTGATTCAAACAGCCGCTTGAATTTTAGGAATGTGCTGCCATTGTAAATATCGGCAAGTAGCGCTTCCACGATGTTCATGCCCGCGCAGACATTGAATTGCCCTTCGTTGTCGAGGCGGACAATGGGTGACTGCGAAAGGTTTTGAATTTTTGGCCCTCGCCAGTATCCGATATACTCGGAATCTTCCGTCGCAGCGACAAAGGAAACGTACTTGCACACAGCCGAAATCGCCTCAATATTCGCACTTATTTCCGGGTTGTTCAAATCCGCTTCTGATAGGTAGCTTACATCAAGCCATGGCGCCCATTCGGCCGAGTCGCTGACTTTGATCCCAGTAAGTTTCTGAACTTCCTTGACGTGGACGAGAAGCAATTGGAGGTCTTTGGGAACCGGGTGTCCCCCGAGCCGGTGATCGGAGAAAGACTTCAAATCTATATCGGTGGACATACTTCGCTCCGTTTACGTTAGTGTTAAAGAATCGTTTTTGCGTCGGCGCACCTCGCTTTACCACGCACCAAAGCTCAGGTCATTGAATGATTGATGACTTGCGCCAACGTCAAAGACAATGGCAATTAGGCCCAAAACCTCTCCAATCGTTACTTGCTTTGAATATGAGCCGCGCTTCTCTTTGACAGGAAAATCGACAAGAACAATTTTAAGATGACTTGCATCCTCGACTTCATCTGGAATCCCAGCGCTGAAATAAAACTGGATCGTATTGCCACGATCATCCGTGAGCCCGAGAAAATTGCCTTCAACGCCTCGGATCTCATCGGACCAGATCAGATTGACCTGCGCTTGGCTAAGATCTACAGATGAATCATAAATTGGCCCTTCTCCACAGTCATTCCAGAATGCCTTCATGTACCCATGCTCCAATGCCTAACTTGTTTTAAATCATGAAATGTCAATTAACCTGGATGGTTGCCAATGGCATGAACTGACTGCTTTGGAGAGGAAATTTCTAAGACCGGTTTTGGCCGCTTTGAGCCGGTCGCGACAAGCTGATTCCGCCTTCAACGGACGGTGAATATTCGTCAAAGCAGTCGTTCAACATAAGATTGACGGACCAGCTTTTGCTTTGATCATTTTCTGTCTATTATATTTAGGTGCTCTATAGCCTTATTTGCCTCTCCGAAATTTGAGGCTGCAGCCCTTACATACCATTCGCGGGCCGTTTTAAAATCAATCGGAACCGCGAGCCCTTCTTCATAAATAACACCAACCCCAAACATCGAGCGCGGGTCACCTTGTTCAGCACCTTTCAAAAGCCAATAGAGGCCGGCTTTAAAGTTAGTTGGTACGCCCCGCCCGGTTAAATACATCTGACCAAGTGTAAATTGAGCTTCAAAATATCCGTTATTTGCAGCTTTTTCAAGCAACTGCAAAGCCAATGATGTATCTCTCTGGACACCGAACCCAGCGTTGTAAGCCCGCGCCAAGTTATATTCTGCATATGAGCTACCTTGACTAGCCGCTTTTTCAAACCAATAAATAGCCAACTTTGGATTTTTCTCCACCCCGAGTCCGGTGGCGTACAGCGCTGCCAAATTGTTCTGCGCCTTTATGTGTTCGAGATCTGCGGCGGCTTTATATAACTCGTATGCTTTGACGTAATCTATCCTTCCGTTTGAACCAAGAGCATATGCAAGGCCTGCGTTGAATTCAGACGATCCTTTCCCCAATGGTGATGCGTCTGGAGTCACTTCAATTGATTGCGCCGATGCAATGCAAGAAACGAAGATGAATATCCACAGAACAAATATGCGAGCCATGACGAATCCTATCAATGACAATTGTTTTTGTAATTTAACACTCGCTACTGGCCATTAGCGCACGTTCTGCACTCGTCACAAGCGATTGGAAAGCTGCTCCAAATCAGTCGCACGCTCTGCGCGTTCCTGTATTGAGCAATAGTTTGCGGCCACTCTGTCTTCTTGGCCGTTAAATTCATGGCCGTCATACAAGAAACCGCATTTTGCTTGAACATATCCAAGCCATGCCCGCTGCACTTTACGTAGTTCTTCTGCTTTTTCCTGCGGTAGTTTGGAAAGAAGGTCGCGATATACCTTGTTCAAGCGTATGTCTTGCTTAGTAAACTCTTGGCTCACACAATCTAGAATTTCTGAAGTGACAGCATCAGCCTTCTTTTCGCAAATATAGAATTGCTTTGTAAAAGATTTGCCATCATCTGCGAAAGAATTCGCGTGAAAAAATAAGGTTGCACTAACTACAGCGATACAAATTTTGATCATAAACTTCCCCCCAATAGACCGGCGAATTCCTTTTTTATTTTGACTGAATGAGCGCTCCGTATTTTGTCCGTGAAGTGATCACACCAGATACGTCAGTGAATGTCACGGCAACTCGATGGAATTTCATTTTTCTAATTTGTTCCGGTCGGTGATAACGCTGCCGATTGTCGACGATTTAGATCTCCTGGTCGAGTGTCTCTTCATGGCCGGGGGCACTCATTGCTCTTTCTGATTCTCATTTTTCGCTTTTTCGTCGCCTGAGAAATCAAACACATTTTCTCCCCTCTTAAACCACACCCAAGTTCCGTAAGCTCCATATAAGAAAGCGATTGGCACGAGCAACAATTCCCACCAATGAAGCTGAGAATAGTTGAACAACCCAAAGAACGAAGCAGCACACATAAATGGTCCGACAATAAACGGCGGCAACCATCTTTCCCATGGCAATAGCCACATATCTCAACTCCTACTGGCAGACGATATACGCTTCAGGAGATACATAACCGTTCGAACTGAGACACCTGCTTTGGAAAATACAAAGACAGAATTCAATGCACCGACTGGGATTAAAAAGCCAAAATAAAGAAAATCAAACTGGCCTTCAGACTGAGAGGGGACCGCACGAGAGTTTCGCTCAAATTTGAGTGCCTCACCGTGTCATTCTGCGTCGTCACTCTTGCGTTTTGCGCTACCTTCAAGGGCACGGGCATATTTCATTAACCTGACCCTCGCCGCATTGCCTGCCTTTCTATACAAAACAGCTAGCTCAATCAAGTCATCCAATTCATCGTTTTCTTTATCGCTTTTTTGTTTTACGGATAAAGTCTGACTTGGATCATCTATCTTTTTCTTGTCGTGGGAATCAAGATACATATCTCCCATCTTATATTCGCGCTCCAACCGCCGCGCAGACTTCTCTCCGAATGACGCGGAGCCATTGATCAGCTGAGAAAAATAACTTTTCTCTCCACTTGGCGCGCCATGTGTTGCGACCCACTTTCTTAAATTGTCCCGGCGTAGTTGCACTTTATCCATGCCGAAAGTTTAGTCTTTTCTAAATTAGCAATCACTTGACCAAATATTTAGCAAACACTAAACTTTCACCATGGGTTTAAGGCATGCATCTCATCCAAATGCGGCTTGTCGCCCATCTGTCAAAAAGGCAGAACGTTCGCACTTATTACAACTAAGGAGCACAGGCACAATGAACCCATTCACCGTTTACTTCCCTCTCAAAAACAAAGTCGCCCTGATCACCGGCGCAGCACGTGGCATGGCGTTGCATATCGCTTGCGCGCTGTCAGCTGCGGGAGCGCGTCTGGCGATTCTGGATGTGCGCGAGCGCGAGGGATGCGCCGTTGCTGGCTTGCTCGGCAGCGAGCAGAGCGAGGCAAAATTCTGGCGGCTTGATGTCAGCGATGGCACTGCGGTGCAAGCAACCATCGCGGCAGTCGAAGCGCACTTCGGCCGTATCGATATCCTGGTCAATAGCGCCGGCGTCGACGCCGATCTGCCATTCGTGCATGGGCTGCCGCTACGGCAATGGGAGAGAGCGATGCAGCTCAATGTCTACGGCAGCATCCTTTGCAGCAAGCATGTGCTGGGCGCTATGGAAAGGGCCGGCGGCGGCTCCATCGTCAATGTGTTGTCGCTATTTTGCATGAGCGACGAGCGTCAGGATGCGGCCGATCATGCCTTGAAGGCGGCGCTGCGCATGGCCAACCTGAACGCGATGCGCTATGCCGCGCTCAACATCCGCGTCAACTCTATCCACCCTGGTTTGCTGCGCCCGCCCGCGCTGGCCGCAGCCAAGCGTGAACAGGGTGATCTGACGCAAGCCTTGAGCGACACGGCGCAGTTGCGCATGCTGGCGGGAAAAGGTTGCGCCACCGATGTGGCTGCGGCGATCTTGTATCTGGCCTCGGACGCCAGCCGCTTTGTCAGCGGCAGCGAATTGGTGATCGACGCCGGATACGAGTAGCGGCCCAGGAACGGCCACGAAAAATACAGACCAGCAGCCCCCTCAGATCACGTCGATATGGCATCGAACGGCAACTTGCGCAAACGCTTGCCCGTCAATGCCGCAACCGCATTCGCGATCGCCGGCGCAATCGGCGGCACCGGCGGCTCGCCAACCCCGGTCGGGGTATCGGCGCTGGGCACCAGATGCACATCGACCACCGGGCAACTCGCCATATACGCCGGTGTGTAATCGGAAAAATTCGATTGCTGCACCACGCCGTTTTTCAGCGTGATCTGATTGCCGGGCAAGGTGGTGGAGATGCCGAACACCGCACCGCCCTGGATTTGCGCTTCGATGGTGCGCGGGTTGATCGCCATATTGCAATGGACTCCCGCCGTCACCCGGTGCACCTGAGGCCGGCCTTCATGCATGGACACTTCCACCACATAGGCCACCGAGGTATTGAAGCCGTGATGCACGGCGACGCCCCAGGCCTGGCCGGCAGGCAGCTTGCGTTTGCCGTAGCCGGAGCGGGCCACCGCCAGCTGCAGCGCCAGCCGGCTACGGCCGGCCGACTTGTCGAACAGGCTGCTTCTGTATTCGACCGGATCGCGCCCGACCGACCTGGCGATCTCGTCGACCAGGGTTTCCATGACAAAAGCATTGTGGCTGTGGCCCACCGAGCGATACCACAGCACCGGCACGTTGACTTTCATGTTGTGCACCGACAGCGCCAGGTTCGGAATCGCATAGTGCGACTCCAGCACGCCTTCGGTCATGGTGCCGTCGACGCCATCCTTGACCATGAACGATTCGAACGGGCTGCCGCTCAAGATCGACTGGCCCGCTATCACATGCTCCCAGGCGGCGATCTTGCCGTGGCCGTCGTAGCCGATGCGGACCCGGTGCACATGCATCGGCCGGAAGTAGCCGCTGTGGATATCGTCCTCGCGTGAATACATGATCTTGACCGGCGTGCCGCGCATGACCTTGGCCACATACGCCGCCTCCACCGCATTCTCGGATTCCGGCATGGCGCGCCGGCCAAACCCGCCACCCGCCATCATGGTGTTGAATTCGACCTTGCTGAACGGGATACCGAGCACCTTGGCAATCGCCTGCCGGTCCATCGACTGGAACTGCGAACCGGCCCAGACGGTGCAGGCCTCGCCGGTAAAATGCACGGTCATGTTGAGCGGCTCCATCGGCGTATGCGCCAGATAGGGAAACTCGAAAATGGCGTCGATGATCTTGGGCGCACCGGCCAGGCTGGAGACATCGGCTTTGGCCGCCGGCGTGCCGGGTTTCATCACCGCTTCCCGGTAAATGGCAAACAATTGCTCCGAGCTGACTTGCTCGACACCGCTGGTATCCCACTCTATCTTGAGCGCATCGCGGGCTTTCTTGGCGATCCAGTAACCATCCGCCACCACCACCACGCTCTGGCCGCCGCGAATCCCGGGAATGGTGAAGATCTTGCGTACGCCGGGTATCGCCTTGGCCGCACCGTCGTCCAGCTTGGCGATCTTGGCGCCCCACGGCACGGCCCTGGCCAGCATCGCTACTTTCATGCCCGGCAGATCGACATCGATGCCGAATTTCTGCCGGCCGCTGGATTTGGCGACCGTGTCCAGCCGCGGCGTGGCCTTGCCGATGATGGTGAACAGCTTGGGATCTTTCAGTTGCACCTTGTCTGGCACCGGCAGCAACATCGCCGCATTGGCGACCGAACCGTAACTCAGGCGCTGGCCGCGTGGGCCGATGACGACGCCCGCTGCGGTTTTGCATTTAGCCGGATCGACCTTCCATTCGCTGGCAGCGGCGGCCACCAGCATGCTGCGGGCGCGCGCGCCAATCTCCCGGTATTGCTGGAAACTGTTGGCGATGCTGGTGGAGCCGCCGACCATCTGCATGCCGAAGGCGGGATCGCGGAATACATCTTCGCCCTTCGCCAGTTCGGCCCGCACGTTGGCCCAGTCGCAATCGAGTTCCTCTGCCAGCAGCATCGGCAGCGCGGTAAAGGTGCCCTGGCCGATATCCACTTTGGACACCTGTACCACCACGCTATTGTCCGGCCCGACTCGCAAAAAGGCGTTCGGCTGATAGATTTTAGGGGCCCCAGCCTGGGCCCCGGCGACCCGGCCCAAACCCGGAATAAAGAAACCGAGGACCAGCCCGGCGCCGGTAACGGCGGAGGCTTGCAGGAATTTGCGGCGCGATTTTTTCAGCGGCGTTGGATTGGCCACCAGGGATTCGGAGGACATGTTGGCACCTTATGCGAGAGATTTGGAAGCATCCAGCACCGCAGCCTTGATGCGCTGGTAGGCGCCGCAGCGGCACAGATTGCCGCCCATGGCGGCGACCACTTCGGCCTCGTTCGGATGATGTTTCTTTTTGAGGAAATCCACTGCGGTCATCACTTGCCCGCTTTGGCAATAGCCGCATTGCGGCACATCATGTTTGATCCAGGCAACCTGCACCGCCTTGCCGACCGGATCGGCGGCGACCGCTTCGATCGTCGTCACCGGTTGCTGACCGACTGCCGATACGGGATAGGAACAAGAGCGCACCGCGTTGCCGCCGACATGCACGGTGCAAGCACCGCAGGCGGCGATGCCGCAGCCGAATTTGCTGCCCGTCAATTTGAGATTTTCGCGCAGCACCCACAACAAGGGCGTATCTTCCGCGACGTCGACTTCTACGTTAAGGCCATTCACCTGAAGATTAATCATTGCGACTTCTCCAAAAGGGTTGCGGCTAAATTCCTGCACCAGTTTGCGCTTAACAAACGCAGTTAACTGGGGTCAGAGTGAACTTTCTGCGCGCTTTTTGCAGAAACTTCACTCTGACCCCACTTAGCGGGCCACGGAGTACTGACTCATCGTTAAAAAGAACAAAACCGCGTAACGCGCTCTGTCTTTCTCCGAATCCGTCATGTGGGGTCAGAGTCAAGTTTCGCGATGAAACACTGCGAAAGTTGACTCTGACCCCAGATGACTCTTGCGGTACTCTTTGTAGCTGCCGTAATGCTATATCGCTGCTTTAATTACTATAGCCAGCGAAATATGAAAAACAAAGGCGGGTTCGCCTTTACACTGCTGCTTTTCCGAATTTGAGAGCAAGCAGCGGAGTGCATGCAACTGCGGCTACAGATAAACTACGCTCTACTGTCTGACGAGATTACCACCATGAATTTATTCTTGCACCGGATCGCATCGCCGATCGGCGTCATCCTGCTGGTTACCGATTCCCAGGATCGCGTACGCGCACTGGATTTCGACGATTATGAAGCACGCATGCGCAGCCTGCTGACGACCCACTACGGCCATTACAACCTGAGCGACGCCAGCACGCCATCCAGCGCCGAGCCGGCCCTGCAACGTTATTTTGCAGGCGAACTGGATGCGCTGAAAGATATCCAGGTCGCCACCAACGGCACCGATTTCCAGCACCGCGTATGGGCCGCATTGCGCCAGATTCCTCCGGCGCGGATGACCACCTACGGCAAGCTCGCCACGCAACTGGGCGAACACCACGGCGCGGCGCGCGCGGTGGGCAGCGCCAACGCCACCAATCCGATCGCCATCATCGTGCCCTGCCATCGCGTGGTGGGCGCCAACGGCAAGCTGACCGGTTTTGCCGGCGGCCTGGAACGCAAAGCCTGGCTGCTCGGCCACGAACGGGCCGAAGCCGGCGATCTGGAAAGTTTGCGTTTGCCTGGCTTTTAATGCGCCCGGTTTCTAATGCGGCTTGTCCAGCACCACGACGTTAATCTCCTTGCTCGAAATATAGTAAGGCACGTGATTGTGATCGGCGAACAGTAAGCGCAGCGTATGTTTGCCGGCTGGCAGATCGAGCAAGGTTTCCGTTTCGCCGTTGCCGAAATGCTTGTAGTGCTGATGCTGATATTCGTTTGATTTATCGAATGGTATCGGCGCCTTGATGTCGGCCGGCATCGGCATGTCGATCAGGATGTGATGATGGCCGGTGTCGTGGATGGCGCCGGCGGCGACCGGGGCCACCCCCATGCCGGTGACGGCAAAAGCCACCCGGAACGGCGAGCGGACCTGATCGCCATCCTTGATGTTGACAAAATACGCCACCTTTTCGCCTACCGGAAACGGCCGGGTGCGTTCCGAGGCGCTGATGGTGCTGATGATCGAATCGGTGTCGACCCGTTTGTCGGCATCCTTCTCTTTAGTCGCAGCCAAGGCATGGCCGCAGATCAAGGCGGCGCTCAGCAGCAACGACAGGGCCAGGAATGCCGGCAACCGGTTGACGCCAGGCGCCTGCGTTTTTTTCGAAATGGATTGCTTGAAAATTATGGCCATAAGTTTTCCCATTGAGTTATCCACAAAACCAGTTTTAGAAAAGTGCTTAAATTCAAAACAGTACTTAAGGCATCGACGCCGCCGTTTCAGCGCGCTCAATATGAATGCTCGACTCCCCTCTCCGGCGCTTTGCTCGGCAACAGCCAGCGCGGAAAGCCGACGGCGGTTTTGAACAGGCAATGGCGGTAACCCATCTGGCCGCTGATCAAGCCGGCAAAATCATGGTTGATGCGCTGGTTCAGCACCAGATGAGAAAAAGCCAGCTTCGGAAAACGGTAGATCAGGCGCGCCATCCAGGCGGCGGCGCGCAATTCGGGCAGCAATTCGCGGCGCAGCAGCTGGCTGTATAACGCGGAATCGGCGCGCGTCAGGCAAGCAGCGCCATCCGCCGCAATCGCCCGGGCGGCGATGCTGGCGCTCTTCAGCGCAAAATAAATCCCTTCACCAAACAAGGCTTCGGCCAGGCCGGCGGCGTCGCCCAGCAGCCAGACCCGGCCGCGCTGAAACAGCTGGCGGCGGTTTTCCAGCGGGATGATGTAACCCTGGTATTCGACCCGCAGCGGTTGCTGCAAGCTGGCGTAGGCTGCGGTAAAACGATCCAGATGCTGGCGCAGCGCGGCGCCGCCGAAAGGTGAGTACACACCGACATTGAAATGATCGCGCTTGGGAAAGATCCAGCCGTAGCCGCCCGGCATGCCGTCGAAATCGAACAGGGCGCGCGCACCGAAGCGTTCCAGCGCTCCTTCCGCCGGCCATAGCATGGCTTCCAAGGCCGGCACGTAAGCCACCAGATCCTTGCCGAACAGCTTGTTGCGCACGGTGCTGGCGGCGCCGTCGGCAGCCAGCAACAGCCGGCAGCGCAAGAGACCGCGGCTGGTGGCGACGCTGACCGCATCGGCCGTTTCGGTGGCGTCGACAAACGCGGTTTCAGCCAGGAAGCGCGCGCCTTTGGCGCAGGCGCGATCGAGCAGCAGTTTGTCGAATTCGCTGCGCACCACGGTACAGGCCGCCATCGGTTGCATTTCCTTGATGATGGCGTCGCGGTTGCGGTAGTTGAGAATGGCGGCGCCGATCGCCTGGTGCATGGCCGGCCCCAGATCGAAACCGAGCAAGTCCATCGCCTTGCGCGACAAGCCGCCGCCGCAGACTTTGGCGCGCGGGAAAACCTGCTTGTCGATGATGGTCACCTGCAAACCCTGCTCCGCCAGCAGGTAAGCCAGGTGCGAACCGGCCGGCCCGGCGCCGACGATCAGCACATCGGACGTGGCGTCGGCGTCAAAAGACATGACGGCGCCGGCCACAACCATATGGTTTCCTGAATTCAGGACAATGATTCACACTTGGCGCACCTCGATAACCGGATAATTTCATCAGCAGCGCCTCGCAAATGTCTGGATCACTCATTGATTCAATCACTGGCCCACCCATCTTGCCAGGCAGAATCGTCAGCATAGCAAAAAACAGCGCTCCCGGTAGCGGCAAGCATGCGCCTTGGGGTGTTGGATAGAGTCTTTCTTTTCTCTTTCGTATATGTTTCAAATTGGAAATATGCTAGTGTATTCGGTTGCCCGTACAGCACCCAAAACGCATGCAACAGGGGCCCAACAAAACATTTCAACAGGCACAGGGAGGCCGTATCCATGAAAAGCGTAAAAAAACCGGAAGATAACACCATGCTGCAAAAACGACGCACGCTGCTGACCGGCGGACTGGTGGCAGGATTGGCGGCGACGGCGCTGCCGTCGGAGCTGCTGGCCAAGGACAGCAAAAGCGCCGGCCTGACGCTGGACCGCGCCAAATGGGGCGAACGCAACCATCAGCAACTGCAATCCCTGCTGGCGCGCAACGGCAACAGCAGCGCCGGCTACAACCCTAAGCGCCGCCCTTATGCCGTATTCGACTGGGATAACACCAGCATCATGAACGACACCGAAGAGGCGTTGCTGATGTACCAGATAAATACCCTGTCGTTCAAGCTGAGCCCGCAGGAAATGGGCGCCATCATCCGCCAGAATGTCCCGGCCGGGCCGTTTGCCGCCGCCTATAAGAACGCTGCCGGCAAGGCGGTCGAACTGGAAGACATCTGCGCCGACATCGATGACGACTATCAATACCTGTATGACAACTACGAAAAACTGAAGGGCGGCAAAAAACTGGAAGAGATCCGCGAAACCACCCAGTTCCAGGATTTCCGCGCCAAGTTGTATTACCTGTACGAAGCCGTCAACGAAACCTACGGCGTGAATGTCGGTTATCCGTGGGTGATTTATTTCTTCACCAATATGTCGGTGGCGGAAGTGCAGCAACTGGCCGAGGCCTCCAACGATCACAACCTGGGCCTGGGGCTGGTCAAGACCAAGTACACCAGTCCGGCGGCGCTGCCGGGTAAAGCTGGCATCGTCAACGTCACGCATTTCCACGGGATTCGCCTGTGCACCGAGATTGCCACCTTGATGGACGCCTTCCAGCAAAGCGGGATCGACGTCTATGTCAGCTCGGCCTCGCTGGAAGACGTGGTGGCGGTATTTGCGACAACCCCAAAATACGGTTACAACGTCAAGCGCGAACATGTGCTCGGCCTGCGCCTGGAAAGCGCTAACGGTGTGTTCGTCAACAAGTACAAGGCGGGCTGGCCGCTCAACTGGGGACCGGGAAAAACCGAAGTCATCAAGAAAGAGCTGGTAGCGGCCAAGGGTTACGGCCCGATCTTCGTCGCCGGCGATAGCGATGGCGACTACGACATGCTGCGCGATTTTGCCGATACCCAGCTGGGTATGATCGTCAATCGCATGAAGAAGGGCAAGATCGGCGACCTGTCCAAGCTGGCCGCCGACCAGATCCCTGCCAAGTCACCGCGCTTCCTGCTGCAAGGCCGCAACGAGTTGACCGGTAACTGGATGCCGTCGGAAGCCAGCATCAAGTACGGCAAAACCGGTGAAACCCTGCTCGGCTGACGCCTTGCGCGGTTGCGCTTAACCGCTTAACAAATGCAGCTAACTGGGGTCCGTAGCTAACTGGGGTCAGAGTGAACTTTCTGCGCGCTTTTTGCAGAAACTTCACTCTGACCCCACTTAGCGGGCCACGGAGTAGCTGCCTCAAAAAAAAAAGAACAGAACCACCTAGTGCGCTCTGTCTTTCTCCGAATCCGTCATGTGGGGTCAGAGTCGAGTTTCGCGATGAAGCGCTGCGAAAGTCGACTCTGACCCCAGATGACTCTGTATTACATCACCGTCACCATTAGCAATAGTCAGATAGGCATTTATGAAGAGATTACTGAAAACCGTTCTTGTGTTGTGTTCCATACTCGCGTCTTGTGCGTTCGCCAAGGACGATGAAGCCCCAAGAAAAATCACCATCGGCCTGATCGCCACCACGACTGCGGAAGATACGCAGAAGCGCTGGCAGCCGGTGATCGACGATTTTGCGAAATACACGAAAATGGAAGTACGCACGGTGGTTTCCACCGACTACAACGAGATCCTGGCCGGCTTGAAAACCAATACCATCCAGGTCGCCTGGCTGAGCAGCAAGATCGCGCTGGAAGCAGTGGAGGACCAGCAGTCGACGATTTTTGCGCAGATGGTGAAAAAGGACGGTTCGCACGGCTACAACTCTGTGCTGATCACGCCGGCCAAGAGCCCGATCAAATCGTTCGAGGATATCTTGGTCAACAAGGGCGTCTACAGTTTCTACGATGGCGACAAGAGTTCGACCTCGGGCTACCTGGTGCCAGCCTACTATGCCTTCGCCAAGAACAAGGTGGAGCCGGAACGGCTGTTCAAGAAAATCACGATCGGCAATCACAAGAAGAATCTGCAAGCGGTGATCGACGGCCAGGTTGATGTGGCGACCAACAATACCGAAGAACTGGACCGCCTGAAAAAAGAATCGCCGGAGCAATTCAGCAAGCTGCGGGTGATCTGGTCATCGCCCTTGATCCCGAACGACCCGCTGCTGTATCGCAAGGATCTGCCGGCCGCGACCAAGGCGCGTATCGAAGATTTCTTCGTCACCTACGGCAAGCCGAAAAATCCTGCCAGCCAGCCCGACGTGCTGCAAAATATTCTCGATCTGTCCGGCTTCCAGCATTCCACCGATGCGCAGTTGAAGCCGATCGCCGATCTCACCATGTTCGGCCTGTTGCGCAACAATATGTACGACAGCAAATTGAGCACGGCGCAAAAGCAAAAGGCTTTCGAAGATATTACGGCGCGTTTCGGCAAGTTGAGCATGGCGCTGGAAATGGCGCGCATACGCTAAGCGTTTGCCGATGCAGTGTTTGGGAAAACCAGGCTGAAGCGGATCAGCCCCTCGCGTGAACAGGCCACATCTGCGCTGCCGCCATGCACCAGCATGATGGCGCGCACGATGGCCAGGCCGAGGCCATTCGATTCAGTGTATTCGCTGCGCGATTTGTCACCGCGGTAGAAACGGTCGAACAGGCGGTCCAGCTGCTCTTGCGGTAGCGGATCGCCCTGATTCTCCACTTCAATCTGCATCCCCTGCGCTTGCTGCCGCGCACGCAAGCGCACCGTGCTGCCGGGCGTCGCATAGCGCACCGCATTGACCACCAGATTACTCACAGCGCGGCGCCACATGATAGGGCTGGCTTGCAGCTCGCCGGCGGCCTCTACTTCCAGGCGGATGCCGCGCTCCTCGGCGACGCCTTCAAAATATTCGGCAATCTTGTGCAATTCGTCGGCCAGCAGCAAGGAAATTTTTTCCACCGTCAGCCCGGCGTGATCGGCATGCGCCAGGAACAGGATGTTTTCGACAATCCGGCTCAAGCGCTGCAACTCTTCCAGATTCGATTCCAGCAGCTGCTGGTATTCGGCGGCGTTGCGCACCTGGCCCAAGGCAACCTGGGTCTGCCCCATCAGGGCGCCGATCGGGGTCCGTATCTCGTGCGCCAGATCGGCAGAAAACTGCGACAGATGTTCGTAACCGTCGGCCAACCGGTCCAGCATGGCATTGAACGAAGCCGCCAGCCGCCGCAGCTCTTGCGGTGCATCCTCTTCCCGCAAACGTATCGCGATATTGGTCGGGCTGACTTCAGCGGCGCGCTCGGCCATCGCCGTCAAGGGCTGGAAACCGCGCTTGAGCACCAGGAAGCCGAGCAGCGCCGTCAGCAGCACGGCCGCCGCCGCCGCCGCGATCACTTGCCAGTAATAGCGTGCCAGGATGTGCGACTCTTGCGTCATCACATGGGCGCCGGTAATCACCACCGTGCTGCCGTCGCTGCCGACCTCGGCCAGCGCCGAAACCCAGCGCACCCGCACACCGTCGGCGCGTGCGCCGACAGTCAGCGCCCCTAGTTTTAACGGCTGGTTCAGGGATTGCGGCGTCATCGGCGGCGGCGTCATGTTATCGGGATTGACGCGCACGAAAGGCGCTTGCCCCGGATAAGCGAACATCAGCACATCCTGTTCGCTGCCCAGCATGGTCTCGAACAAGGCCGGCCGGTCTTCCATCTGCTTGACGTTGTAGAGATCGTGCAACAGGCGGCGAAAGTGTTCGACCCGGCCGATCAGGGAATAGTCGGCGCGGGTTTCCAGCGCCTGCCGGGTCGACGAATACAGGTACATGCCGAGACTGGTGACGACCGCGCAGGCGATCAGCGCGAACAGGAAAGTCACGCGCGCGGTCAGCGACTGGCTGCGCCCGATATTCCAGATGTTCCCGATACTCATGGATCCTCCGCAAACATGTAGCCGATGCTGCGTACCGTGTGTATCAGTTTGTGTTCGAAGGGATTGTCGATCTTGGCGCGCAGGCGCTTGATGGCGACATCGACCACATTGGTGTCGCTATCGAAATTCATGTCCCATACTTCCGATGCGATGACAGTGCGCGACAAGGCTTCGCCCTTGCGCTTGACCAGCAGATGCAGCAGCAGGAATTCCTTGTTGGTGAGGACGATGTCGATGCCTTGGCGGGTAACCCTGCGGCGCAACAGATCGAGCTGCAGATCGGCCACCTGGAAAAAATCCAGCTCATGCGCCTCGCGCACCACGCCGCGCCGCAACAGCGTGCGGATGCGCAGCAGCAATTCAGTAAAGGAAAACGGCTTGACCAGGTAATCGTCGGCGCCCAGTTCGAGGCCGCGTATGCGGTCGTTGACATGATCGCGCGCGGTCAGGAAGATCACCGGCAAATCACGCTTGGCGCGCAAGGCGCCCATGATTTTCCAGCCGTCGGTACCGGGCAGCATGACGTCCAGCACCACCAGATCGTAGGGATTGTGCAGAGCCATGTGCAAGCCGTCGCTGCCGTTGCGCACCAGATCGACTGCGTAGCCGGATTCACGCAAACCCTTTTTCAGGTAGTCGCCGGTCTTGAGATCGTCTTCGATAACGAGGATAGCCATGCTGATCCCATGATTTAGATACAGCCCATTCTATCAATTCGACTGCCGCGAAGAATGACAATATTGTCATTCATATGTCACCGATAAGACACTGCAGCGCGCCTAGACTGGATTTCCCAGCAACCACCGAGACCGTTTTCATGAAAACCACACAACTTTTGCGCCGGCTTGCGCCCGCATTGGCAGCAACCGCTTTGCTGGCCTATGGCAGCGTCGCCGTCGCCCAGACTGCCGCACCTGTGGTGCGAGTGCGCGCCACCATCGACAAAGTTAATCCCGACAATCTCGAAGTCAGCACCAAGGCCGGCAAGAAACTGACCTTGAAACTGGCGCCGGACCTGATGCTGTTCTCGGTCAGCCATGCGGCGATCACCGATATCAAATCCGACAGCTTCATCGGCAGCGCTGCCGTGCCGTTACCTGACGGCAGCCTGAAGGCGCTGGAAGTGCATGTATTCCCGGCCGGGATGAAGGTCGGCGAAGGTCATTACGCCTGGGATCTGGGCAAGAAAAGCAGCATGACCAACGGCACCGTGGGCGATGTCGTGGTGACCAGCGGGCGCACCATCACAGTCAAATATCCGGACGGCGAAAAGAAAATTGTGGTGCCCGCCGATGTCCCTATCGTCAGCCTCAACAAGGGTGACCGCAGCTTGCTGGCGCCTGGCGCGCATGGCGTGTTTTTTGTCGCCAAGGCCGCCGACGGCAGCGACGTTGTGGGCCGCGCCACGATCGGCGTAAATGGCGTAGTGCCGCCGATGTAGTGCGTCCGATGTAGTACAGCCGACGCAGTCTGGCAAAAAAGACGGGCGGCAGCGCCGCCCGCGTACCTTCTTTACAAGGCCGGTCCATGACAACAGCCAACACTTCGCCGCCGCAAAAGCAATCCCGCCGCATCATTCATCCACTGCTGGTGCGCGCAACACACTGGCTCAATGCCTTCGCCATCGTCTGCATGGTCATGAGCGGCTGGGAGATTTACAACGCTTCGCCGTTGTTCGCTTTCACTTTCCCGAAATGGGCCACTCTTGGCGGCTGGCTGGGCGGCGCGATTGCCTGGCATCTGGCGGCGATGTGGCTGCTGCTGGTCAACGGCTTGATCTATCTTGCCTATGGTTTTCTGGGCGGCCATTTCCGCCGCCATTTCCTGCCGTTGCGGGTAGCCGATCTGCTGCGCGATTTAAAAGATGCGCTGAGATTCAAGCTGACGCACCAGGCCGGTATCTACAACGCGGTACAGCGCCTGATGTATATGGCCGTGCTGCTGCTGGGCGTACTGGTGGTGGCGTCCGGTTTGTCGATCTGGAAACCGGTGCAGCTGGATAGCCTGGTCGATCTGTTCGGCGGCTATGACGTCGCGCGCCGTGTGCATTTCATTGCGATGGCCGGCATCGTTGGTTTCGTGGCGATCCATCTGGCGCTGGTGCTGATCGTACCCAGCACCTTGCTGCCGATGGTAACTGGGCGTGAACCTAAGCATGGATTGAAACAGCACGGATCGAACCAGGAGCAGCAAGCATGAATGATAAAAAACAGAATTTGCCGCGCAACGCTGAATTGCAACCGGAACTGGTACAGCTGCAACGCCGCCTGTTCCTGCGTTCCGGCCTGTCGCTGGGCGCCTTGTCCATGCTGTCCGGTTGCAATATGCAGGATGGCGATACGGTCGACAAGGTGTTGTGGGCCATGTCGCGCTGGAACGATCGGGTGCAGGCCATGTTGTTCCGGCCCAGCCATCTGGCGCCGACATATCCAGCCAGCATGATCACCAAGCCGTTCCCGTTTAACGCTTTTTACGACGCCGACTCAGCGCCGGAAATCGATGGCGACAGCTATCAGCTGGAAGTCTCTGGCCTGGTGCGCGACAAGCGCAGCTGGAACCTGGCGCAACTGCGCGCCTTGCCGCAAGTGTCGCAGATCACGCGGCATATCTGCATCGAGGGCTGGAGCGCCATCGGCCAGTGGGGCGGCGTACCGTTCCGCACTTTCCTCGCCCATATCGGCGCCGATACCACGGCGCGCTATGTCGGCTTCAAATGCGCCGACCGCTATTACTCCAGCATCGACATGGCGACCGCCTTGCATCCGCAGACCATGCTGGCGCTGGACTTTGGCCAGTCACCGTTGCCGACCGAATACGGCTATCCGTTAAAACTGCGAGTGCCGACCAAGCTGGGTTTCAAGAATCCGAAACACATCGCCGCCATTTTCGTCACCAATGAAAATCCCGGCGGCTATTGGGAAGACCAGGGTTATAACTGGTTTAGCGGTTCTTAAGAAACCCCGCCGTGCCTCATTCGCCGCGTTCGCTGCAGCATGGGCAGCCGCGATGTTGGCTCATCAGATGCGGTGTGCCGGCGTCTTCATCGTCGTGCGCCAGCGTTTGCATGAATGCGGCCAGCGATTGTTCCATGCTGGCCAGGCGGTCGGCGGGCGCCAGCTGGCTGGCGTTGTTTTGCGGGTCGCTTGTGCCTGCCAGCCAAAGCCCGGCTTTGCGTGCATGAGTGCTCATTACTCTTCCACCTGACCGTAAAATTTCTCGCAAATCTTGATCCGCTCCCGCCCTTGTTCCTTGCGCCAGCGATTGCTGTCGCGCAGGGAGTAGACACAGCCGCAGTATTCCTGCTGGTAAAAATTCTCGCGCTTCGAAATCTCAATCATGCGTGCCGATCCGCCTTGCTTGCGCCAGTTGTGATCCCAGTAAGTAATACCGGGATAATGCGCCGCCGCGCGTGCGCCGCAGTCGTTGATCTGCTCCATGTTCTTCCAGCGTGAAATCCCGAGCGAACTGCTGATCACCGGGAAACCGTGTTCGTAGGCATACAACGCAGCGCGTTCAAAGCGCATATCGAAACACATGGTGCAGCGCTTGCCGCGCTCCGGTTCGTCTTCCATGCCTTGGGCGCGGGCAAACCAGTTGTCCAGATCGTAATCGGCGTCGACAAACGGCACGCCGTGCTGCTCGGCGAAGCGGATGTTTTCATTCTTGCGCAATTCATATTCACGCTGCGGATGGATGTTCGGGTTGTAGAAATAAATCGAAAAATCGATTTCGCTGGCGAGCAAAGCTTCCATCACTTCACCCGAGCAGGGCGCGCAGCAGGAATGCAATAGCAGTTTGTGGTGGCCGCCCGGCAGGACGAGTTTCTGGCGTTGGGTCATGGTCGGAATAAGAAAAGTGCCGCTGCCAGACGGGACGAGGCAGCGCTTACTATCGAGTGTCTCGATTCGGCTGCGCTGCGTCAAGCGACAAACTCTCAAGTTTGCATGAGCGAAATTCATACAGCCGCCACCTGTCAATATTGGCAGGTGGTTTTGACATGCTGCGGTCATAAATGCGCCATATATTCGGGCAGCAAATCGTCGGGCAGCAAATGCTGCCGAAAACTTTTCCTTCCTGAATGGAGTCTCCATGAAACTGAATCGCCAGCTGTTCATCACCCTTCTCAGTGGCGCTGCTTGCGCCGCACCTTTAATATTGGCAAGCTCGAACGCCCAGGCCTGGGGTGATGAAGGCCACAAGGTGGTCGGCCTGATCGCCGATCATTACCTCACTGCCGACGTCCGCGCCCAGGTCGACAGCATACTGGCAACCGACAACAGCGGCTTGACCGCCACCGACATCGCCGCCGAAGCTACCTGGGCCGACAAGTACCGCAATGCGCACCGCGAAACCGCGGCCTGGCATTTTGTCGATACCGAAATCAGCGACGGCGATATCGACGCCGCCTGTTTCGGCCACCCGACTCTACCCGCAAACACTCCGGCATCTGGCGGCGTGGCGCAGGATTGCGTAGTCGATAAAGTCGATCAGTTCAGCCTGGAATTGCGCGATCCAAACACCACACCGGAGGAACGCCTGCTGGCGCTGCAGTTCCTGCTGCACTTCGTCGGCGACATGCACCAACCGCTGCACTCCAGCGATTCGCATGATCGCGGCGGCAACGACGAGATGGCATCGGCCAGCGGCATCGCGGCGGGCAAGCTGCATGCTTACTGGGATACCGCCTTCGTGAATAAACTGGGGACCGATCAGAACCAGGTGGCGTCGGCATTGATCGCCAAGATCAGCAGCACCCAGATCGCACAATGGCAGCAGCAGACGCCGCGCGACTGGTCGCTGGAAGCTTTCGATCTCGCCCGCACCGACGTCTACGGTAAGCTGCCGACGCCGGACGCTAGCGGCAAATACAGGCTGCCCGCCAGTTATGTCCGCAACGCCAGCAGCGTAGTGGCCATGCAATTGAGCCGGGCCGGCGTGCGTCTCGCCAAAATCCTCAATGACGCCTTGGGCAATGGCGCCGCGGCGACATCGGGCGCTGCCGTGCTGACATCGCCGTTTGGCGGGAAAAAATAACACGCGCTGACGCTGACTCCTGATCGCCACGGCAAGAGTCATCTGGGGTCGGAGTCAACGGGGTTAGAGTCAATTTTGCAGTGTTTCATCGCCAACTTGACTCTGACCCCAGTTAGCTACGGACCCCAGTTAGCTGCGTTTGTTAAGCGCAACCGGGCACGGGGGCATTGTCATGCTTTATGAAATTATCAATCGCCGCTTATCCGACCAAGCCGCGTTTCGCCAGCATCGGCTCCACCTTTGGATCGCGGCCACGGAATGCGCGGAACGCCAGGGCCGGATCCTGCTTGTTGCCTGAGCTGTAGATGTAACGCTGCAAACGCTCGGCAATCTTTGGCTCGAACGGATCGCCGGTTTCGGTGAAGGCGTTGTAGGCGTCGGCGTCCAGCACTTCGGCCCACATGTACACGTAATAACCCGCGGCATAATCGGCGCCGCTGAACAAATGCTGGAAATGCGACAGATGATGGCGCTGGCCGATGTCTTGCGGCACGCCCAGCAGTTCGCACTGCTGCGCTTCAAAAGCAGCAATATCGACCGCACTGCCGTTCGGCAGCGAGTGCAAAGCCATATCGATCAGGGCCGGGCCGGCATACATGATGGTGGCCCAGGCTTGGTCGAACTGGCGCGCCCGTTTCAATTTTTCCAGCAAAGCCGAGGGCATCGCCGCGCCGCTTTGGTAGTGACGGGCATGGCGCTGCAGCACGACTTCTTCCTCGGCCCAGTTCTCGAAAATCTGCGAAGGCAGTTCCACGTAATCCTGCAACACTTGCGTGCCGGCCAGGCGCTCGTATTTTACTTGTGACAGCAGGCCATGCAAGCCGTGGCCGAACTCATGGAACAAGGTGCGCACATCGTCGAAACTCAGCAAGGTGGCGTCGGCCTTGGCGAAATTATTGTTGTTGATGACCACCGGCAGTGTGCCGCCATTGTGACCAGACTGGCTGCGGAAGATATGCATCCAGGCGCCGCTGCGCTTGCTGGCGCGGGCGTAGTTATCGCCGATGAAGAGACCGATCAGTGCATTGTCGCGATTACGCACTTCCCACAGGCGGGCATCAGCGTGATGTAGGGCGACGCCGTGCTGCTCGACAAAGCTGAGGCCGAACAAGCGCTGGGCGCAGTCGAACATGGCCTTGATCATGTTCTCCAGCGCAAAGTAGGGCTTCAACTCGGCGTCGTCGAGATCGTAACGCGCTTGCCTTACTTTCTCGGCCAGATAGCGCCAGTCCCAGGCGGCGATCGGGGTCGGCTGGCCCAGGCTGCGCGCCATCTCGGTCAGTGCGATGCGGTCATCGGCGGCTTTGGCCTTGGCCGGTTCCCACACCTTGCCGAGCAGCGCCGAGACCGCTTCCGGCTTGCCGGCCATGCGATCGATCAGCTGGTAGTCGGCGTAAGTCGGATAACCGTGCAGCTGCGCCTGTTCCTGGCGCAGCGCCATGATTTCGGCGGCTACCGGGCGATTGTCATGCGCGCCGGCGTGAGCGCCGCGCGCTACCCTGCCCTGCCACACCGTTTGCCGCAGATCGCGCCGGTCGGAAAACGTCAGGAACGGTTCGGCCAGCGACGGTGACAGCGTAATCACATGGCTGTTTTCCGGCAGGCCGCGCTGCTGCGCCGCCGATTTGGCTGAAGCACGCAGAAAATCCGGCAAGCCGGCCAGCGCTGCTTCGTCTTCCAGCAGCAGGGCGAAGCTGGATTCGTCGGCCAGGACGTTTTGCGTGAACTCGGTGCTCAATGCAGCGAGTCTTTCGGTCAAAGCACTGTATCTGGCCCGCGATTGCGGCGGCAGGTTAGCGCCGGCGCGCACGAAATCCAGATGCACGCGTTCCAGCAAGCGCAGTTGTTCCGGATCCAGGTCTAGCTCGGCGCGCTGTGCGTACAGCGCAGCGATCCGCGCAAACAGGCCGGCATGCAGGTAAATCGCATTCTTGTGCGCCGCCAGCCGCGGCGCCAGTTCGACTTCGACGGCTTGCAGGGCGGGAGAAGTTTCGCTCGCGGTCAGGTTTTCGAACAGCAGGCTGATGCGGCTGTTCAAGCGCCCAGAGACATCGAAGGCGGCTAGTGTGTTGCTAAAGTCGGGCGCTGCGGACTGGTTGGCAATCGCATCGATTTCAGCCAGGTGCGCCGGCAACGCCACTTCAAAAGCCGGGACAAAATGTTCAGCCCTGACCAGGTCGAAAGGCGGTAATCCGTATGGGGTATTCCAGTCTTGCAACAGCGGGTTGATGGCTTGAGTATCTGTCATGGCTAGCATCCGGGCTAAAGAAGAGAACGCTATTGTATAGCCGTACGTCAATTTTTTAGGGGCAGCTTCTCCGTAGCCCGCTAAGTGGGGTCAGAGTGAAGTTTCTGCAAAAAGCGCGCAGAAAGTTCACTCTGACCCCAGTTAGCTGCGTTGGTTAAGCGCAAACCGGGCAAGGGAATTGAATGGATGTCATTGCATGCACGCGCAAGCGATGGCTTATCTTCAGCATTAACGACCGAGTTTATAGCCCTAGATCGCTCAACCCTGGATGATCGTCCGGACGACGCCCCAGCGGCCAGTGAAACTTGCGTTCCGTTTCCTTGATCGGCAAGTCGTTGATGCTGGCGTAACGACGGTGCATCAGGCCGTTTTCATCGAACTCCCAATTCTCGTTGCCGTAGGAGCGGTACCAGTTGCCGGCGGCGTCGTGGCATTCGTAGGCGAAGCGCACGGCGATGCGGTTGCCGTCGAAGGCCCACAATTCCTTGATCAGCCGGTAATCCAGCTCGCGCTCCCATTTGCGCGTCAGGAATTGCACGATCTGCTCGCGCCCCTGTGGGAATTCGTGGCGATTGCGCCAGATGCTGTCGACGGTGTAGGCCAGCGATACGCGTTGCGGATCGCGGCTGTTCCAGCCGTCTTCCGCCATCCTGACTTTCTGTATCGCGGTGTCCCTGGTGAAGGGTGGGAACGGTGGACGGGCTTCGCTGGTTTGACTCATGGTAAAACTCCTTGGTCGGTGATTGGCTGTTGCCGGCTGGTTGCGCCAGGCAAGACCATACTTTACAAAATTCCACTGGAATAAAGAATAATCATAAAATGCAATTTATTCTTCCTCTGACTGGAATTTAAAAATGGACCGGTTTCACCTGATGAGCGTGTTCGTGGCGGTCGCCGAAGAACAGAGTTTTGCCGCTGCGGCGCGGCGCCTGCAAATGTCGCCGCCAGCCGTTACGCGCGCCATCCTGGCGCTGGAAAACCGGCTCGGCGTGAAACTGCTGAATCGCACCACCCGTTACGTGCGCGCTACCGACGCCGGCTTGCGTTATCTGGAAGACGCGCGCCGCATCATGGCCGAGGCCGATGAAGCCGACGAGGCTGCCGCCGGCGTCAACGCTGAACCCCGTGGCCAGCTGACGGTGACGGCGCCGGTATTGTTCGGGCGGATGTTTGTGATGCCGAGCATGGTCGATTATTTGCAACGCTTTCCGGCGATGGCGATATCCGCGCTGTTCGCCGACCGTGTGGTGAATTTTCTGGAAGAAGGTATCGATGTCGGTATCCGCATCGGCGAACTGGCCGATTCGAGCATGAAGGCGATCCAGGTCGGCCAGGTCAGCCGTGTGGTGTGCGCCGCCCCGGCTTATCTCGCCACCCATGGCGCGCCGGCGACTCCAGAGCAACTGGCAGGGCATACAGTGATTGCCTCGACTGCGGTGGCCGCGGACAGCGAGTGGCGCTTCATCAACAGTAGTAAGCCCGGCGGCAAGCAGATCAGCAATGCGAAAATCCGGCCACGCATCACCGTTAGCAGCAACGACGCAGCGATCGAAGCCGCATTGCACGGCTTCGGCGTGACCCGGCTGCTGTCGTACCAGATCGCGCCCTATCTGGATTCGGGCCAGTTGCAGATCGTGCTGGCCGATTACCAGCCTGCCAGCGTGCCGGTCCATGTACTGCATCGCGAAGGTCGGCTGGCGTCGGCCAAGGTCAGGAGTTTTGTCGATTTGCTGGTCGACAGTCTGCGAGGCAACCAGGCGCTGCGTTAAAGGCGGCCGCGCAGCCTTGGTCCCGATTCAATGCCTGGCGTCCGTCCTAACCTTACTCAACTGCGTGCTCTGGCCGTCCATACAAACCCGCCACCGGCTTGCTGCCCAATTGCCGGATTAAACCCTGCATGTCGGCGTGATCAAGGGTGACCACGGTGCGGCCGGCAATGCTGCCCTGGTCGGCGCCGTTGCCGGATGGCTTGAAGCTGAGCGGCTGCGGCGCGATCAGTTTGCCGTCGGCGTGAAGATCGCCGTCCCTGACCCGCAGGTAAACTTGCGGCAGCAGCATCTGGCCGGGCTTGCCATCGGCCTGGGTAACGTCTTCCTGCACCAGCCAGACGATATCGCTGGTGAGCTGCGCCATTTGCGCTGGCGACAGAGCGACGCCGGGCCGCAGGTTCCAGGTCTTGGCAAAGGTGACACCGTTATTCAGCAGAGCGCGGTAACGCGCCTGGTCGCTGGCATAGTCGCCGAGGCCTTGCTGGCCGCGTAGCTGGATGATTTGTTCGCGCACCAGGCGTTGCGCGAAATATTCATCGCCCAGATATTTCTGCATATAGCTGGGATCGAATCCCAGCTGCTGCAACATGTAGTTCGACGCCAGCCAGCGGCCATATTCGGTGTACTTCGGATCTGTTTCAATCGGGTAGCTGAGCTCGGAATCGGGATTGCCAAGGAACATTTTCTTTCTATCCAGCTGCTGATCGACCTGCTTGTCGATCGTACCGATCGGCGTCACTGCCGCAGCGGCGGCGTCGATGGCCGCGTTCACGCCATCGGTCTTGCGCTCGGCAATAAAGGTGCCGCTCGGCGTCGGCGCAGTCTTGTCCTTGCTGCTGGATGGAGAGAGCGTGAAGGTTTTATCGCTAAAGACAATACCGGCCTGGCCGTTATCATCCTTGTGCTGGGTATACACGACGTATTCTTCGTTATCCTCCCCGGTCTTGGTTTCGCTGGTGGCGTAGTAATGCGTACTGGCGCCGCCGAGAACGACTTTGTCGTGACCGGTAACCGTGGTGTTGTTGATCGCGGTAGAGCCGCTGTCCAGACTGCCGCCGGCGGTGATCTGGCTCTTGTCATTGAGAATGGTGTCGGCCTTCAAGCGCATATTGCCGCCAGACTGGATCTTACCCGGATCGGAAGTGCCGACTTCGGTGCGGGTAGTGGTCAGCCCGCCAGCGAGGCTGTAAAAATTATCGTTGACGCCAGCTGTCGGTGTCGGATTGTCATCCGTGAGCAGGTAAGAAATGCCGCCGACAACGAAGATGCGGGGATTTTTTGCCGCCTCAATCCAGTTCTGGCCGTCAAACGAATAAGCGGCGCCGGTAAAATCGCCGCCCTGCACTTCCTCGATGGTCGTGAAATAGATATCCCGGTTGTTGATGGTCTTGGCGGCGATATCCAGATTGCCGGCAGCGTCGATGGTCGCGCTCTCGTTGTTGAGCGTGGTGGCCGAACCAATGGCATGGTCGTCGCCATCCAACGCGCCGCCGATTGCCATGTCGCCTTTGCTGTACAGGGTCGAATGGTCCCTGTTGTTGATGGTGACGGCGCCGATATCCAGGCGCTCGCGCGCGCCAACCACCGCGGCGACGTTGTCTTCCTTGTCATTATTGAGGATGTTGGCGGCGAGCGCCACCTGGTCGCCGTAAATCCGGCCGCTGCCCAGGTTGTTAAGCGTATCGGCCTGCACCCGGGTCTTGCCGCCATTGATCTGGCCGCGGTTGTTGAGCGTGCCGGCGGTTTTGATGCGCGTGGTTTGCGCACTGATTTCAGCGCCCTTGCTATTGTCGATATTGGCGGCCTCCAGATTCAATGTCTTACCGGCGCGGATCAGGCTTTGATTGCTAAGTTTGCCGCCGCTGCTGAAGGCGAGGTCGCCGTCGGCCTGCAGCGTGCCGGTGTTGTTGAAATCGCCGTCAACGCTGATCGCCATATCGCCTTTCGACAGCAGCTTGCCGTCGCCGCCGAGCTTGACGCTGTCCATGCGCAGATTGTTGGCGGCGATAATAACGCCCTTGCTGTTGCTGATCTCCAGTTTCCTGGCTGTCGCATCGCGGTCCTGAATCGTCACGCTGTTTTGCGAGGAAATCACGCCGTTATCGTTGTTCAACTTACCGGCGCTGATGATGGTCAGCGCGTCGTTGGCGCGAATGGCGCCGCCGCTGTTGTCGATCTGGTCGGCGTCGATGCGGACCGATTTCCCCTCCAGGCCCTGGTCGCGGCCCTGGGTATCCCGGTTGACGACACTGTCGGCCTGTATGTCCAGCGTGGCGCCGGAACGGATCAAGCTGGAAGTGTTGTCGATGCTGCCGCTGCGGATGGTCAAATCGCCTTGCGCCTGGATCTGGCCGCCGCGGTTGTCCAGGCTGCTGCTGTCCAAGGCCATCGCTTGCGCGGCGACGATGCTGCCTGCCTGATTGTCTATGCTGCGCGCGCTGATCTTCAAGCCGCCGTTGCTGCCGATGCGGCCTTTACCATTGCTGAGCTTGCCGCTGAGAGTGATGTTGCTGTCGCCGCTGCTGTCGCTCTGCAGCACGTAGCCGTTCAGATTGGATAAATCCTTTGCGCGCAGGTCGAGCCGGCCGCCGGCGATGGCGGCGCGGTCGGTACGCAAAGTACCGCTGGTGCTGGCGCTGAGTTGTTTCCTGGCGATTACGGTAGCGTCGCTAGCGTCGATGTCGCCCTCGGCGGCATTCAGGCTGATGTTATTGCCGCTGGTCTGGCTGCCTGCGAGATCGAGCGCGCTGCCGTTCATGCTGAGATCGCCGCCGGCCAGATTGCGGCCCAGCGCGGTGATCTTGCCTTTGCCGGTGAGTTGCAGATTGCCGCTATTGCCGATGCTGCCGTCGTCTTTCATGCCAGCTGCCAGCACCGAGCCGGCGCCGCTGTTGATCTGGCCGCCGGCGTTCAGCACGGTGTTGCCCATGGCGACGATACTGCCGCTATTGTCGATGTCACCGCCGCTGCTGAGTTGCGCGTTGCCGCGCGCCATGACGACGCCGCTGTTGTCGATGCCGGCGCCGGCGTTCAGCATCAGATTGCCGCTGCTGTTGATGGAGCCGCGATTTTGCAGCTGGCCGCTGGCGGTGATGACGATATCGCCGGCGCTGGCGCCGATCTGGCCGGCGTTGCGCATGCCGACCCCGGCTTCAGTGCCGATCAACATGATCTTGCCGGCATACATGCCGCCCAATTGGCCGACGTCCACCGCGTATTCCGGTACGTTGCCGTTAGCGTCGGTGATCGGCGAGATCTGGCTATGGTCGGCGCTGACCTGGTTGAGGCCGGTGGTGATTTTCAGCGAATTGGCCCAGATCCCGGCATTGACTTGCAGCGAACGCGTAATCAGATCGGTGAAATCCGCCTGGCTGCTATCCATGCCCTTGCCGCCGATATTGATGACACCGCCCTGCACCCGAAATCCTTCCAGGCTGCCGTCAGCGCCGAGCACCGGCGCGCCGGTAGTTAGCGTGATGCGATTGGCGTTGATGAAGCCGCAGCCGTCGCAAGTGATGCCGGCCGGGTTGGCCACGATCACTTGGGCGTTGTCGCCGGCGACTTCCATATAACCGCGCAACTGACTGGCCGTAATCGCATTGACTTCGTTCAGAATTATCCGCGCCGTGCCTTTGACCAGATTCGGATTGGCCTGGACCCAACCGCCCAGTTGCGTGTTCGATGGCCGATTGCCGTTGTTGAGGATGACGCCTTGCGGGCCGACGTCGAACTGCCAGAACTTGTTGTGAGAGAGGCCGTCTTTGGGGGCGGTGATGTTAACCAGCGGCACGCCGTTGGCGGCGTTGATGACCGTCGCCTGCTGATCGGCGGGCGCGCTGCGGTCGGGTGTCTGCTGGGCGGCGGCGAACGGCACCGCCAGGAGGAAACTCAGACCCATCGACAACATGGCGGCAAACGGCAAAGCGCGCAAGCGCAGCATAGGCGCCGGGCTGGCGGCCGCGCTGGCGCTGCCGGCGCGCCCGGTAGTGCTGCCGGGCGCTTTGCCCTGGCTGCTGGCGGTTTCGGCAACTGCCATCAGCAAGTTGCGGCAGCGGTTGAAAACGAGACGATAACGTTGTTGGTTCATGGTGTTGTTCCTGTATTGGGTCAGAGTCAAACGCCGGAGTCAGGCGCCAGAGTTAGGCGCCTTATGCGGGCGCTCGTCGGCTAAGCTGTTGGTTAGAAAGTCCAGTTCAGGTTGAAACCTGTGTTGATATGAGCGGTCTCGAAACCCTGCGGCTTTTTCAGCGGCTGACCGGCAAACAATTCATAACCCATGCCCAGGTAGCGGCCACGCAAGCCGACCACATAACCGGCCAGCTCGGTGCCTAACAGATATTGCGTGGAGTAACCGCCAACCTGGCCGTAATCGAGGCCGGTAAACACTTCCTGGCCGCTGCCGCCCAGCGCCAGGCTGAGATCGTTGCGAACCAGCCAGCCGCGCTCGCCGGACAGATACACTTCGCCGTCGAAACCGCGCACGGTATAGCGGCCGCCGATGGCGAAGCGGTCTTGCGGCACTAGCGGCGTATCGTTCCATTGGCCGCGCCAGGTCAGGTTGTAACGTAAATTCTGGCTGCTGAGCTTGAACGGCAGATTGAATTGCGCGCTGGCGCTGACGATCTCGGGCCGCGAAGAACCCAACTGACCAATCCCGAGTTTTTCTTCTGGCGACGGTTCGGCGCCGAACGCACCGGTACCGCGCCGGTAGCCCAGGCTGGCGTCGACTGTTGCAGCGCCGATGAAATGGCGATGGCTGACGCCGGCTTCCCAGCCAGCCATAGCGCGATGCTGGCTTTCAATTTCAATGCCTTCGATAAAGTTGTTGGAGGAGCGAGTCCAGCCGCTGAAATAGGCGCTGGTCTTGCTGCTGGCGTCGCGCCACAGCAAACGCGATAGTTTGATCTCAGTGCTGCTGCTGTCACCGCTGAACGAAATCGGCTGATACACCGTTGCCAGCGTCTGGTGATAGCGGAAGTTGCTGGTGGTCACCCCGAGCAGCCAGTAGCCGTATGGGATGTCGTAGTGCAAGGTGTAGCTCTGGCTGCCCTTGCCACCTGCATTGCCGCCGCCCAGGTCATGGCTGAAATTGGCGTAGAACATATCGTTCAAGGTCAACAGGTTATTTGAGGAAACGGTCACGCCAGCCTGATATTTGCCGGTGGCCTTGCTGCCGGAGTCATCGGCCGTCAGGGTGACGCGGAATGGCATTGCGGCTTCTTGCCAGCCGATGACGACATCGCTTTCGCCAGGTTTGGCGGCCGCGCCTTGCGCCGGCACGATCTTGATCTCGGCGTCGACGGTCGGCATCCGCTTGTAGTTTTCCAAACCTTGCTCAAGATCGCGCAGATTCAGCAAGTCGCCGGGCTGCGCCGGCAAAGCGTTCCACAAGGTGGCGCGCGGGCTGGCGCCGTCGGCAAAACGGATGGCATGGATCCGGCCCGGCACCAGGCTCAGCTGCAAGGTGCCGCTGTTCAGATCCTGCGGCGCCGCCAACACCCGGGTGGTGACGTAGCCCCTGGCGATGATGGCGTTTTGCACGCGCTTCATGGTCAGGTTGATCGCGCTGCTTCCCAGGCAACGGCCGCTGGCCGGATCGTCTTGCGGATCGGCGGCGCGCAAGGCCCATTGGAAGCGCTCGGCGCTATCGCCTACCAGTTCGATGCGTTTGATGGCAAAGCAAGGGCTTTCGTCGACTGGCAGCCTGGCTGACTCGGCCCCGTCCGCCGCCGGCGCCGGGGCTTCAAGCGAGACGTCAGGCTGGCTTTCTTGCTGCTCGCGCAGTACACGCTCCCGTTCCAGCTGGCGCTGCTCCTCGCTGACCGCCGAAGCCGGCTCCCGCACAGGAGCCGCGCTGGCCTGCGCGATGCCGCCAGTCATTAACAATACCGCCATCACGATCGGCCGCAGCACACCACCGGCCTGGGATTGTCGCGCAGCGGGAGCGGAAGCGGGAGCGGGAGCAGCAATACGGCGCGCCGTTGTCGACGTCGACCTGGATGCGTATTTGGAGAGAGGTTTGTGCATTTTTAGGTAATTGCTCGTATTAATCGATACGAGAATTATCTAAGGCTGGCACTAGCAATAATCTAAGAAATTTCTGAAAATGACATTTTGGATTGTTGCTTTACAATTAATTTCTTTCTGGATTTCCCTGCATATCCAGGCAAATTGCGTCCGGCATAGGCGACGACAGTTGGTTACGAGGTTTCTTCGACCAATATTTCCGACAGCAATTTTTTGATCTCAGGCACACAAGAACCACAGTTGCCGCCAGCCTTCAGACAAGTAGTGACTTGCGCCACGCTGCGCAAACCCTGCTTGCGCACCGCATCGCAAATCGTATTGCGGCCAACCGAAAAACACGAACACACGGTGGGCCCGGTATCGGCGCCCTTCTCGATCGGCTGGCCGATCAACAGGCCGACGCGGTCGGCGTCTTCCAGTTTTTCCTTGATGAACAGGCTGGCCAGCCAGGCGCGCGACGGCAGATCCGGTCGCGGCGACAGGAACACGCAAGCGTCGATGCAATCATCGACCACATGCACGGCACGATAAACGCCGGCGCTAGCGTCTTCATATTCCAGCCAGTCGGCGTCGGCAGAGTCGACTCCCAGCAGCTTGGCGGCCCAGGCGCCATGATCGGCGATCGGGCTGCGGCCGGCCAGTTCGTAGCGATTAAAGCGCCGTCCCTGGATCCGCGTCCAATGCGTGACATCGTCCAGCACCGGCTGGCTGCGGCTCAACACGAAACCGTACCAGGCCACGCGGAATTCTTCGACCCGCACCGGGGTGTGCTTGAATTCCGGTTCGCCGGAAATCGGATCGACTACCGGATTGACCAGCGCTCCCACCCGCGCATCGGAAGCCGATTGGCCATTCCAATGAATCGGCACAAAAATACTGCCGCGGGCGATCCCGCCGCCATGCTGCACCCGCGCCACCATCGCGCCCCAGCGGGTCGACACGCGCGCCAGCATGCCTTCGCGCACGCCGTACAAAAGAGCGTCCTGCGGATGCATATCGACAAAAGATTCGGGCACATGATCGGCCAACTTGGGCGATTTGCCGGTGCGCGTCATGGTGTGCCACTGGTCGCGCACGCGGCCGGTGTTGAGGCTCATCGGATACTCGCTGTCGGGCGCGTGCTGCGGCGCGCGCGGCGGCGTGGCGATGAAACGCGCCTTGCCGTCGGCGTGGGAAAAGCGGCCGTCAGCGAACAGGCGCGCGGTGCCCTGTTTTTTACCTGAGGCGGTGGTGACGATCGGCCATTGCAGCGGTTGCAAGGCATCGAAGCTGGCTTGATCCAGACCGCTCAGGCCAGCCAGATTGAACAGCCGGCGCTGGCCAAAGATGTCGCCATTGCGGAAGGCGCTCAAGCGGGTGTGTTCGTCGAATATCTGATGCACTGCGCTGAATGCGAAACCGTCATATCCCATGCGCTGCGCCACCTGGCACATGATCTGCCAATCGGCGCGGGCCTCGCCCGGCGGCGCCAGGAAAGCGCGCTGGCGCGAGATGCGGCGCTCGGAACTGGTCACCGTGCCGTCTTTTTCACCCCAGCCCATGGCCGGCAGCAAGACGTGGGCAAAGGCGTTGGTGTCGGTTTTTTCGACGATGTCGGAGACCACTACCAGCTCGCATTTGGCGAGCGCGCGCTGCACCTGATCGGCGTCCGGCAGGCTTACTACCGGATTGGTGGCGATGATCCATACCGCCTTGACGCGGCCGGCTTCGATGGCCTGGAACAGGTCGACCGCTTTCAAACCAGGCCGCTGCGCCATACGCGGCGATTGCCAGAAATCCTGCACGGTCTGGCGATGTCGTGGATTGTCGAGATCCATATGCGCCGCCAGCATATTCGCCAGGCCGCCGACTTCGCGGCCGCCCATCGCATTCGGCTGACCGGTGATCGAGAACGGGCCCATGCCGGCTTTGCCGATGCGGCCGGTCAGCAGGTGGCAGTTGATGATGCTGTTGACCTTATCGGTGCCGGATGAGGATTGGTTGACGCCTTGCGAGAAAGCAGTGACGACTTTTTGATTGGCCGCAAACCATGCGTAAAAGGTCAGCAAGTCTTGCAGGTCTACCTTGCAAGCTTTAGCCACGGCGGCGGGATCGGCGCAGTCGGCCTCGGCCGCTTCCAGCGCTGCGTCCAGGCCATTGGTATGGGCGGCGATAAAACCGGCATCGGCTGCGTCCTGCCGCGCCAGATAACTGAGCAAGCCGTTGAACAGCCAGACATCGCTGCCAGCCTTCAGCGGCAGATGCAGATCGGCCAGTTCGCAAGTGGCGGTGCGGCGCGGATCGATCACCACCAGCTTCATCTGCGGCCGGGTTTCCTTGATTTTGGCGATGCGCTGGAACAGGATCGGGTGGCACCAGGCGGTGTTGGAGCCGACCAGCACCACCAGATCGGCCAGCTCCAGGTCTTCGTAGCAAACCGGCACCAGATCCGCGCCGAAAGCGCGCTTGTGGCCGGCCACCGCGGACGACATGCACAGGCGCGAATTGGTGTCGATGTTGGCGCTGCCGATGTAGCCCTTCATCAGCTTGTTGGCGATGTAATAGTCTTCCGTCAGCAGCTGGCCCGAGACATATAGTGCGACGGCGTCCGGCCCGTGCTGGTCGATGATCGCGCGGAAGCCATGGGCGACTTTATCCAGCGCCGCATCCCAGGACACGCGCTGCATCGGTTGCGGATCACCGGCTTGCACATCGCGCATCTGCGGATATAACAGACGCCCATCCAGATCGACGGTCTCGCCCAGCGCCGAACCCTTGACGCACAGGCGGCCAAAATTCGAGGCGTGGGTTTCGTCGCCGGCAATCTCAACCTGGCCGTCGCCGCGGACGGTGGCGCGCACACCGCAACCAACGCCGCAATAGGGGCAGGTAGTCTGCGTACCGCTCTGCTTTTCAGCCAGTTTTTCGGCCAGCTGGCCGGCCGCAACCAGGGGAAAAACAGGAACCGGATCTATGCTCATGCGCGCCCTCACTCAGGCAGCCTGGGCGCACAGCGCCTGGCCGAACAGCAACTGGCTGCGCAGCGCCGAAATATCGGTGCGGCTCTGGATCATCTCGAAATACCAGGGACCGTCCTTGACGTCGCCATACAGTACCGCGCCGACGATATGCGGGCCGTTGATCACCAGCCGTTTGTAGATGCCGCGGCGTGGATCGCGCAACACCAGGTCTTCGCTACCCTCGCCGCCGATGAAATCGCCGGCGGAATACAGGTCGACACCGGTGACCTTGAGTTTGGTGGCGGTGGCTTGCTGCACATAACGCCGATGGCCGGCGCCGGCCAGATGAGCGCCGCAGACCCGCGCCTGGTCCCAGATCGGCGCCACCAGGCCGAAGGTTGCCATGCGGTGCTGCACGCATTCACCCACCGCATAGATGCGCGGATCATAGGTTTGCAAGGTGTCGTCAACCACGATCGCACGTTCGCAATGCAGGCCGGCTTGCTGCGCCAGTTCGATATTCGGGCGAACGCCAGCGGTCATGACCACCAGATCGGCGGGGATTTCAGTGCCATCCTTGAAGCGCACTGCGGTGACTTGCTCGCTACCGACGATTTCAGCAGTCTGAGCGTTCAGTAAAAAGCGCAGGCCTTTTTGTTCCAGCGCCTTCTTCAACAGGATCGCCGCCGATTTGTCGAGCTGCCTCTCCATCAGGCTGTCCATGACATGCACCACGGTCACATCCATGCCTTGCCGCATCAGGCCATTGGCGGCTTCCAGGCCGAGCAAGCCGCCGCCGATGACTACCGCATGGCGATGATTGCGTGCCGCCGTCAACATGGTTTCCACATCCTGGACATCACGGAAAGCGATCACACCCGGCAGTTGGTGGCCCGGCACCGGGATGATGAAAGGCTTGGAGCCGGTTGCCAGCAGCAGGCGGTCATAGCGCAGTTCGACCCCGGCGCGCGAACGGACGATACGCCGATGGCGGTCTATGCCCAGCACCGGATCGCCGGCATGCAGCGTGATGCCGTGCTGCCGGTACCACTCAGGCGTATTCAGCATGATGTCGTCCATGCTCTTGTCGCCCGCCAGCAGCGGCGACAGCAGGATGCGGTTGTAATTGCCGTGCGGCTCGGCGCCGAATACGGTGATGTCGTACAGGTCCGGCGCCAGCTTGAGCAACTCTTCCACCGTGCGCATGCCGGCCATGCCATTGCCGATCACCACCAGCGATGGTTTGTCGGCTTTCGATGGCGCGGCGGTTGGCGCTTTCTTGCTCATACGCCTACCCAAACCTTGCCCTCGCTGATGCGGGCCGGATAGGCGCTCACGGAATGCTCCGGCGCTTCCAGACATTCACCAGTCTGCAGATCGAAGTGTTGCTTATAAATAGGCGAAGCGACCACGATGCGTTCTCCCAGGCTGCCGACCAGGCCGCGCGACAGCACCGCCGCCTCAGCGTTCGGATCGTAATTGCCGATGGCGAACACACGATGCTCACCGTCGATGACATGGAATACGGCGATCTGCTCGCCGTTGACCAGCGCGCAGACGCCGGTATTCGGCACGATGTCTTCCAGCGGACAGACGGCGATCCAGTTGCTGCTTTGACGGTCATGATGCATGGCAGTTCCTTTAAGCGGTTTCGACAGCAATCGGGATAGTGATGCGCTTGCGTTCTTGTATGGTGGCGGGACGGATCTGTCCGCGCTCTTCCATGAACACCACGTTATCGTCGGCCTGGTCGCTATTGACGAAATGCTGGAAGCGCTTGCGCGTTTCAGCATCGGTCACGGCGTGCTTCCATTCGCATTCGTAAGTGTCGACCACGTGCTGCATGTCGGCTTCCAGTTCGGCTGCGATGTTGAGTTTGTCGTCCACCACTACCTGCTTCAGGTAGTCGAGACCGCCCTCCAGGTTGTCGCGCCAGACGCTGGTGCGTTGCAGGCGGTCGGCGGTGCGGATGTAGAACATCAGGAAGCGGTCGATGGTCTTGATCAAGGTTGCCTTGTCGAGATCGGCTACCAGCAGTTCGGCGTGGCGCGGCTTCATGCCGCCGTTGCCGCAGACGTACAGGTTCCAGCCTTTTTCGGTAGCGATGATGCCGACGTCCTTGCCCTGCGCTTCGGCGCATTCGCGGGTGCAGCCGGAGACGCCGAACTTGATCTTGTGCGGCGCCCGCAAACCCTTGTAGCGGTTTTCCAGTTCGATCGCCAGGCCGACGCTGTCGTCGACACCGTAGCGGCACCAGGTCGAGCCGACGCAGGATTTGACGGTGCGCAGGGATTTGCCGTAAGCGTGGCCAGATTCAAAGCCGGCAGCGATCAGCTCTTCCCAGATCAGCGGCAACTGCTCGACGCGGGCGCCGAACAAATCGACCCGCTGGCCGCCGGTGATCTTGGTGTACAAGCCATATTTCTTGGCCACCTGTCCCACCGCGATCAAACCATCCGGCGTGACTTCGCCACCGGCCATGCGAGGCACTACCGAGTAAGTGCCGTCTTTCTGGATATTGCCAAGGAAATAGTCATTGGAGTCCTGCAGGCTGGCGTGCTCCTTTTTCAGCACGAAATCGTTCCAGCAGGACGCCAGGATGCTGGCCGCCACCGGTTTACAGATATCGCAGCCGAGGCCCTTGCCATGCTGTTCCAGCAAGGCGCCGAAAGTTTTGATCTGGCCGACCTTCACCAGATGGAACAGCTCCTGGCGCGAATAAGGAAAATGTTCGCAGACATGGTTGTTGACCGCCATGCCCTGTTTCTTCATCTCAGCCTTCATGATCTGCGTCACCAGCGCCACGCAGCCGCCGCAGGAAGTGCCGGCCTTGGTGCAGCTTTTCAAGGCGCCGATGTCGGTGGCGCCGGCGCTGACTGCGGCGCACAGATCGCCCTTCGAGACATTATTGCAAGAACAGATCTGCGCCGTCTCCGGCAAGGCGTCGACTCCCAGCCCGACTTTGGCCTGGCCGTCGGCTTGCGGCAGGATCAGGAATTCCGGCGAAGCCGGCAGCTCGATGCGGTTCAGCATCATCTGCAGCAGCGTGCCGTATTCGCTGGCGTCGCCCACCATCACGCCGCCCAACAGGTATTTACCGCATTCCGAGACCACGATTTTCTTGTAGATCTGTTTGCGCTCATCGGTGAACTGATAGGAGCGGCTGCCGGCTTCCTTGCCGTGCGGATCGCCGATGCTGGCGACATCGACGCCCATCAGCTTGAGTTTGGTGCTCATGTCGGCGCCGGTGAATTCCGGTATCGCAATGCCGGCGCTGGCCGGCTCTGCCAACATGTGTTTGGCTGCAATGCGCGCCATGTCGTAACCGGGTGCTACCAGGCCGAATATCCTGCCGTTCCACAAAGCGCATTCGCCGATCGCATAGATGTCCGGATCGGAGCTGCGGCAGCTGTTGTCGATCACGATGCCGCCGCGATCGCCGACCTTGAGCCCGCTATCGCGCGCCAATTCGTCACGCGGGCGGATGCCGGCCGAGAACACGATCATGTCGGTATCGAGATGGCTGCCGTCGTCGAAATTCATGCGATGCGTGCCGCTTTTGCCATCGACGATTTCCAAGGTGTTCTTTTGGGTGTGCGCGGTGACGCCCAGTTCTTCTATTTTCTGGCGCAGGATGCGGCCGCCGCTTTCATCCACCTGCACCGCCATCAGGCGCGGCGCGAATTCGACCACATGGGTTTCCAGTTGCATGTCGCGCAATGCCTTGGCGCACTCCAGCCCCAGCAGGCCGCCGCCGATCACGACGCCGCTGCGCGAGCGTTTGCCGCATTCCAGCATCGCCTCCAGATCTTCAATGGTGCGATAGACGAAACAATCCTTGCGCTGGTTGCCGGCCAGGGTCGGCACAAAAGGATAGGAACCGGTAGCGATCACCAGTTTGTCGTAGGACAGGGTTTCAAGCGCGCCGCTGACGTTGACAGTGACAGTCTTGGCGGCGCTGTCGATCAGTTGCGCCTTGGCGTTCAGCTTGAGTTCCATATGCTGGTTGCCTTCGAAAAAACCGGGCGCCACCAGCGACAGATCTTGCGCCGATTTGCCGGCAAAGAATTCCGACAGATGGACACGATCGTAAGCCGGGCGCGGTTCTTCGCACAGCACTGTAACTGCTATGCCTGGTGTGGCGGTGCTGGCCTCGGCCAGGCATTCCAGGAATTTGTGGCCGACCATGCCGTGACCGATGACGATGATTTTCATGGCGTTTTCCCTTATGCGTTTCTGGTGGCTAATGCACTGTTGTGCAATTCCTGCTCTTGCGCCTTGTGCTCCGGGCTGAAGCGCACCGCGATGGCGCACAGCGCCGAGACCGCGACCAGCACACCGAGTACGGTCAAGGTCTGTTGCGTATCGCCCAGGCCTTTCATCAGGAAACCGGCAGCCACCGCACCGACATTGCCGCCGGCGCCGATAATGCCGGCCACGCCGCCGAGCGCCTTGCGATCGATGAACGGCACCAGCGCATAGGTGGCGCCGCAAGCCATGTGGGTGAACAAACCGAAGGTCAACATCGCCACCACTGCCAGCGCCACGCTGCCGGCGTGGGCGAACCACAGCAAGCCCAGTCCCTCGCCCAGCATCAGCACAAACAGCAGGGTGGCACGGCTATCCAGGTTGCCGCGGGTTGCCGTTTTATCGGACAGCCAGCCGCCCAGCGCCCGTGCAAACAAGGCCAGCAAACCGAAACTGGCGGCCGCCATGCCGGCGCCTTTCAGCGACAAGCCGAAATGATCGACGTAATAGATGGCGGCGATGTTATGAATAAAGATCTCGACACCGAAACAAGCGCCGTAGGTAACGAACAATAGCCACACCCGGTAATTGGCGCTGGCGGCGCGGAAACTGGCCCAGCCGCCCTTTTTTCCGCCTTCTATGGCGACGCCTTGCGCGCGCAAGTCTGCATAGTTTCCTTGCGGGCAGTCTTGCGTATAACGCCAGTACAGCGCCGCCATGATCAGCATCAGCACGCCCGGCACCAGCAAGGCCAGGCGCCAGCCCATGGTTTCGCTGACACCCAGCATCAGCAAGGCAGCCACCAGTAGCGGCATCAAGGCTTGCGCGGCGCCGCCGCCAGCATTGCCCCATCCAGCCGAAGCGGCGTTGGCGGTGCCGACTACGTTGGAGGCGAACATGACCGAGGTGTGATACTGGGTGATGACAAAACTGGCGCCGACCGCACCGATGCACAGGCGGAAGAACAGGAAACTCTCATAACTCTGCACCAGCGCCACGCCGAACACCGGCAAGGCGCCGATCAGCAGCAAGCCGGTATAGGTCTTGCGCGGGCCGTAACGGTCGCACAACGGACCGACCAGCAGCCGCACCAGTATCGTCACCGCCACCGCGGCGATATTGATGTTGGCGATCTGCGCCATGCTCAGCCCGAGCTGGCCCTTGATCAACGGCATCAACGGCGCGCAGGCGAACCACGCAAAGAAACAGACGAAGAACGCCATCCAGGTCAGATGGAAGGCACGCATCTGCGGTGTACGCAGGCTGAAGAGTTGGATGCTGGTCGCTTTGTTTGCCATTTTTTGTCTTTAAAAACAAAAAGGCGTCCTCCCGGCCCAACCACAAAGTGGTCAAGCCAAGAGGACGCCGTTGTCCAACAGATCCATCGTTGGACCTGCGTTAGAAAAGGTCGGATCGCCGTTGATCCTGTGACCTGATCCAATGCAAACGCCGTGCCATCAAATTAAGTCATTGATTTAAAACGATTTATTTATTTTTCAGATAAAAAAAACAATGATCCGCCGCGCCGTTGCAGAGCGCCGCACGGGATTTTTGCGTGAAAATGGTGCACTGCAATCTATTTCGGTGCGGTGGCCGGCTAAATTGCCTGCCAGCCTTCGATCCCGGTAAATATCCCGGCGGCAATCAATAGTCCGCCGACCACACGAGCAGTGATCAGACTGCCGTGCGGATTGGCGTCGAACCAGCCGCGAGTCCGACTGGAGAGGATGGCAATGAAACCGTACACGCCAAACTGGGTAAGCGCAGTGATTATCCACAGCACCAGCGCCTGGCTCCAGATCGGGCCGGCGTCGATTTTCAGGAATTGCGGGAAGATCGCCAGCATGAAAACGTAGGCCTTCGGATTGAGCAAACTGGTCAGCATGCCCTGATAAAAAGTAGTGGCAGGCGGCTTGGCTGCAGCCTGGGTGGGCGTCGAGGTGAAGCTGAAACCACTCTCGCTGCGCAATAACGACCAGCCGATCCAGGCGATGTAAGCAGCGCCGGCCAGCAGCACCAGATTGAATAAGCTCGGCCATAGCTTGAGCACCACCGCCAGGCCCAGTGCACCCATGGTTATGTGGCAGACGCCGCCGGCGACAATCCCGGCCACTGCTGCCAGGCCGGAGCGGCGGCCGCCGACCAGCGCACTGGCCAGCACGAAGGCCATGTCCAGGCCGGGCAAGACGATGACGCCAAACACAATCAAGAAGTAAAGCCAGAGATTGATCGATTGATGCATTTTGTGTCTCCTGATGATCTGCAGAAAATTTCGGTAAGTGACTTACTTCGGATTTACTTCGGATTTGCTTCGGTCTCGGTCATTCCGCCAGCCAGCGCAGGCGCGAGCGTTTGCTTGGATCCAGAATCACCAGCTCCGGCGCCGACCTTAGCAAACCCTCGGCAGCGAGCTCTGTGGCGGCGCGGTCGGCCAGCGGGTAAAACTTGCTTTCCAATTGCTGGTCGTCCCTGGCAATCCCCAGCCACACCAGATACAGGCCGTCGGTCCTGACCGGTAGCTGCGGGAAATTATTTTTTGCATCGAGCGTTACCAGCAGCCCCGCCTGGCGGATGCCGGCAGCCTGGTAGGCAGCGAAGATCGACGCTGCCTGGCGCGCAAACTGGTCGACATCGCCGGCCTTGAGCGCAAAGATCTGCGCCACCACCACACCTTGCGCACCGCGTGTTTCGCACACCGGATCTACTGTCGGCAACAGGCTCACTCCGCTGTCCTGATGCAAGGGCCGCAACAGCAGCACGTTATCGCTGTCGACAATCAAGTCGTTCAAGGTGGTCCGGTGTTCTTTCCATACCGGCCCGTAGTAGAAGGCGCTATTGACGATGGCGCGGGCGTCCATGTCCTTGAAGCCGCGCAGCCAGGTAAAGGCATCTGGATTGCCGCGCTCGTAGAACTGGCCAAGAGCCAGCGCGCCAAGTTGCTGAAAGGCTTCCGGGAAAAAGCTTTCGAAATAAGTGGCGAATCTGGCCCGGCCGCCTTCCTTGATCTGGTAGCGGCGGAATTCGATGACCTGGAAATCGTTGAGATGGCTGATGTTTTGCATGGCGTTTCGCTGATTGGTTGAGGGAGCAGGACAAATTGCGGGAGTTTGTGCAAATGTCGCTGCATACGTTGCCAACAGCAGGAAAATCCCGGCGCTGAATCGGTTCATCTGTGCCTCCTGCTTATGGTCAGCTTGCATTTTTTGTTGCTGAAACCAAAGATAAAGTGGATTTAGGACATAATCCGCCCTATATATAAATTATCCTGCGGAGCATGTACCACCCAACCACACGCGTGCTGGCAGTGCTGGAACTGCTGCAAACCCATGGCCGTATGAGCGGGGCCGAGATGGCCGCGCGCCTGCAGGTCGGCGCCCGTACGCTGCGCCGCTACATCGTGACCTTGGAAGAAATGGGGATTCCGATCACCGCCGATCGCGGACGCCACGGCGGTTATGCATTGATCGCCGGCTTCAAGTTGCCGCCGATGATGTTTACCGATGACGAGGCGCTGGCCTTGTCGATCGGCTTGCTGGCGGCGCGCAGCCTGGGCCTGGCCGAGGCGGCGCCAGCCGTGGCGAGCGCGCAGGCCAAGCTGGAGCGGATCATGCCGGCCAATCTGAAACGCCGCGTCAGCGCCGTCGACGAGACGGTCAAGCTGGATCTGTCGCAAGCCGTCTCGCCGGCGGACAACGCGGCCTTGGTAGCGCTAAGCGCGGCGGCGCAAAACCGGCAACGGGTACATCTTCATTACCGCAGCGCCAGCGGTGAAGATAGCGAACGCGACTTCGACGCCTATGGTTTGGTCTACCGCGGCGGCCGCTGGTATGTGGCCGGCATGTGCCATCTGCGCAAGGACTTGCGCTCATTCCGGCTCGATCGCATCCGCCAGGTGCAAATGTTGGAACAAAGTTTTACCCGTCCGGCCGATTTCGACGCTTTGGCGCATCTGGCTTTTTCAGTGGCCACCATGCCACGCGCGTTCACCATCGAAGTACTGCTCAAAACCGATCTCAAGTCAGCCCGCGATCACCTGTTCGACGCTATCGGCATCTTTGAGCAAACAGAAGACGGTGTACTGGTCCACAATCAGTCCGACGACCTCGACTGGTTTGCCCGGCAACTGGCGCGGCTACCCTTCGCATTTGAGATACGTCATCCGCCCGAACTGCGCGACGCGGTCCGGGTCTGCGCGCAAAGATTGTTAGCGCTATCAGAAAATTAGTGCGCGCCTGCCAAGATTGACAGTAGGTCGGCGCGCCAATGCGCGGTAGACTGCGTGCGATGTTAATTCGCAACTTCGTGGTTCTCTATAGAACAACAAGCCGCAGAAAAACGTCGCTTCAGGCCGGAAAACATAGCTGAGGCAAGAGCTTGAGGGCATCTCCGTGATATCCTGAGCGTTCTAAAACACACTGCTTTTGTTGTCAATGAACACACCTTCCGTTGCATCCAATCCCTCCCCGGTTCAAACTGCCCGCGTTCTGCTCAAAGAGCTCCAGGAAAAATTCGCAGTATTTCGCGATTACCAACCGCTTGCCATCGGTATCGACAAGCAACTCATCGCGCTGTCGCCCGAACTCAATCGCAAGACCTTGCGCATCGCGTTGGGCATGCATACTAATTCCTTGCGTTATCTGAAAGGGATGGAAAAAGCGACGCACAGATTCGATCTCGACGGCAACAGTACGGATGAAGTGACCGAAGTCCACCGCACCCATGCCACTGAAACGCTGCGTGAACGTTTCAAGAAAAACGCTGAGCAGCGCAAGGTCCAGCGCGCCGCCGAAGCAGCACAAGAGGCGGCCGAAAAAGCGGCGCGTCAGCATGCTGAAAAATTGAGCCAGCTGACTGCAAAGTTTTCGCGCAATCGCGGCTAAAGACGGAATAATCAGCGTGACCTAAATAAGTTGACCGGCTGTCTGACGCGTTCAAGCGTCGGCGGCCGGCTTATTTACGCGTCAGCAGCCAGATCCAGTTTGAGCTGGCGTTCGCTATCGTATTTTCCTCGGCCAAAGGATAGGCTTTCGGTGGAACTATCCGGCCCAGCATCGCGCTGTAAGCAATCCGGTTATCTTTATTGATCGACCTTTGCGCTGCGCGCCGGGTGTACTCGTCGCCGAACGCCACAATCGGGTTCAGCAGTTTTTGCAACTCGCTGTCATCGCTCAGATGATGCGCCAGTTGCCGCCAGATGTCGGCTTGGTTCCAACGCATGAAGCGCACATAGGAAGTCTGCCAACGGCCGAATTCCGGCGGCAGGTTCGACCATTTGGATTGACGCTTCACAATCCACAGAATGGCCTGCAGGAATAGACGATTGTCACGACCGGAGGCGCCTGGATCAGCGTCTCCGCCGGGTAACAACGGCTTCAGTTTTTGCCAATACTCTTCTCGAAGATCCATAGCTCGCCGCCTTGATGATGATCAAATTGATCGAACTATTCTTGATCATTTCGAGCAAAAAATACATAAGGGATGGCTGAATCGTGAGCCGGCAAATGCCTGTACTTTTGTCTTGCTTGGCGTAATCGGCGAGTGGATGGCGAGAATATGGCGCAAATATGGCTAGAGACGAATTGCGCCGGACTACTTGATCAGCTTCAGTATTTCGCGGAAATTCGGATGATCGCTATCGCGCATCCATTCGAACATCAACATTTCGCTGCTGACGATTTCGGCGCCGGCCGCGCGGGCGCGATCGATAGCGGCGATCTTGTCGGCGGCCTTGCGCGAGCCACATGCATCGCTGACCAGTTTTACCCGTCGTTGCCGGTGCAGCAAACCCAGCACCGTTTGTAAAACGCAGATGTGTGCTTCGCAGCCAAGCACCACCAATTCGTCTCTGCCGTTGGTCAATGCCGCCATGAATTCCGCCTTGGCGCAAGCGTCGAAGCTGGATTTTTCTATGGTCCGGTTGAGCAACGGGTGGAGCGGGGCCACAATCGGCCCCAGCCGTAACGGCTGCTGGGCCGTGCCGATGACAGGAATCGCCAGCAGTTTCGCAGCCTGCGCCAGTATCACGGCACGTTGCAAGACTTGTGCGCCATCGCCGATCACCGGCATCAATTTTTCCTGCAGATCGATGACGATCAGCGTGGTGCGGGATGCGTCACATAGGTAGCTCATGGTTGGCCCGGCCAAATGGAGATAACTCGTTTTATACCATGCGCTGCATATGCTTTCTCATGCTTTCTCATGCTTTCTCATCCGCCCGGATTTACACCCGTTCCAGCACCACCGCAATCCCCTGGCCGACGCCGATGCACATCGTGCACAAGGCATAACGCCCCTGGATCCGCTGCAACTGATTCACCGCAGTGGTAGCCAGACGGGCGCCGGATGCGCCCAGTGGATGGCCAAGCGCGATCGCGCCGCCGTTCGGATTGACGCGCGGGTCGTCGTCCTGCAAGCCGAGTTGGCGCAGAACCGCCAATCCCTGTGCGGCGAATGCTTCATTCAATTCGATCACATCGAACTGGTCCAGGCGCAAGCCGGTCATCGCCAGCACTTTCAAGCTCGCCGGCGCCGGGCCTATGCCCATGATGCGCGGCGCCACGCCGGCGGTCGCCATGGCGACGATCCTGGCCTTGGGCGTGAGGCCATATCTGGCGGCGCTGGCTTCGTCGGCCAGCAACAGTGCGCAGGCGCCGTCATTTACGCCCGATGCGTTGCCGGCTGTCACGCTGCCGTCCGGCCTGACCACGGCTTTCAGCTTGGCCAGTGCTTCCAGGCTGGTGGCGCGCGGGTGTTCGTCTTTGCTGACGACGATTGCCTCGCCTTTTTTCTGCGCGATCGTGACCGGCGTGATTTCGCTGTCGAAGTAGCCGGCGTTTTGCGCTGCCACCGTTTTCATCTGGCTGGCGAGCGCCATCCGGTCCTGGTCGGCGCGGCTGATGCCGAATTCGAGCGCTACGTTTTCAGCCGTCTCCGGCATCGAATCGACGCCGTATTGCTGCTTCATCAAAGCGTTGATGAAGCGCCAGCCGATGGTCGTGTCTTCGATTTTGGCGGCGCGCGAAAACGCGCTCTCCGCCTTCGCCATCACGAACGGCGCCCGGCTCATGCTCTCGACGCCGCCGGCGATCATCAAGCCAGCCTCGCCGCTTTTAATGGCGCGGGCCGCCGTACCCAGCGCATCCAGACCGGAGCCGCACAGGCGGTTCAGGGTTGCGCCCGGCACTTCCAGCGGCAAACCGGCCAGCAGCGCCGACATGCGCGCCACGTTGCGATTGTCTTCGCCGGCCTGGTTGGCGCAGCCGTAGATGACGTCGGCCACGGCTTGCCAGTCGACCTGCGGATTGCGCGCAATCAGGGCGCGGATGGGGACCGCGCCGAGATCGTCGGCGCGCACGGCGGACAGCGCGCCGCCGTAGCGGCCGAAGGGTGTGCGTTGGGCGTCACAAATAAAAGCTTGGGAAATGGAAGAGTAGGTCGGGGACGAATGGGACATGAGATCTCCTAAATCAATTGATCGGCGCTGAGCCGTATCAGCAAGCCATGATGAGCGGCACCGAGGTCAGCTTCTGCAGCTCCTCGAACGATAGGCCATCGACGATGGCGCTCACTTTGGCGCCGTCCGCGGTCAGGTCAATCACCGCCAGATCGGTATAGATCCGGCTCACGCAGCCGATCCCCGTGAGCGGATAGGTACAAGCCGACACCAATTTGCTCTCTCCGGTTTTGGTGAGATGCTCCATCATCACATAGGTTTTTTTAGCGCCGATGGCGAGATCCATGGCGCCGCCGACGGCGGGAATCGCATCCGCCGCGCCGGTATGCCAGTTGGCCAGGTCGCCGCCGGCCGAGACCTGGAACGCACCCAGCACGCACACATCCAGATGGCCGCCGCGCATCATGCCGAAACTGTCGGCGTGGTGGAAATAGCAGCCGCCTGGCAGCAGCGTCACCGCTTGCTTGCCAGCATTGATCAGATCGTAGTCTTCCTCGCCTTTGGCGGGCGCCGGCCCCATGCCGATCACGCCGTTTTCGCTGTGCAGGATGACTTCGCGGTCGCTCGGCAACTGGTTTGCCACCAGCGTCGGCAAACCTATCCCAAGATTGACCACGGCGCCGTCGGGTATGTCTTGCGCCACGCGCGCCGCCATTTGCTCTCTGCTCCATTTATTCATGATGTTCTCGCTTGTATTTACTTTTACGCTGCTTTTACACTGCTTTTACGCTGCTTTGAAACCCGCCGGGCCGGTGGCGCTACGCGGCACTTGCACCACTCTATGGACGAACAGCCCGGGCGTGATCACGCTCTCGGGATCGAGACTGCCCAGCTCGACAATCTCATGCACCGAGGCAATCGTGAGCTTGGCGGCGCTGGCCATGATGGGGCCGAAATTGCGTGCGGTCTTGCGGTAGGTCAGGTTGCCCCAACGGTCGCCGCGCTCAGCCTTGATCAAAGCGACATCTGCATGGATCGGATGTTCCAGCACATACATCTTGCCGTTGATTTCGCGGGTTTCCTTGCCTTTGGCGAGTGCCGTGCCATAACCGGTGGGCGTAAAGAAAGCGCCGATGCCGGCGCCCGCAGCACGGATGCGTTCTGCCAGATTGCCCTGCGGAACCAGTTCCAGCTCTAGCTCGCCGGCGCGATATAAGCCGTCGAAGACTTGCGAATCGGCCTGGCGCGGGAAGGAGCAGATGATCTTGCGCACCCGTTTGGTCTTGAGCAGTGCGGCCAGCCCGGTTTCGCCGTTGCCGGCATTGTTGTTGACGATGACCAGATCGCGTGCACCTTGCTCGATCAGGGCGTCGATCAATTCTGCCGGCTGGCCAGCGCCGCCGAAGCCGCCGATCATGATGGTGGCGCCGTCATGAATATTCGCGAGGGCTTGCTCGATCGATGGAATAATTTTGTTAATCATAGGTTTTACGAACATTTAAGTTGAAAAATAAAATAAAGTTCTTATAATGAACAAATATTCGCATAAAGAACTTATTCGAAAAGAATAGTCAGCTGACAGGACAATGTCAACTGCTGTTTTTTTGCGCATCCTTGCAGCTGTGCACCTGTATTGAATGAAAGTGTGGCCATGCCTAATCCATCCGACAGCTTCGATCCCAAGCCGGGCGACAGTTACGTGCAGTCGTTCGCGCGCGGGCTTGCAGTGCTGCGCAGCTTCGGCGCCGACGCGCCGGCGCAAACGCTGACCGAAGTCGCCGCCGCCGCCGGACTAACTCGCGCCGGGGCGCGACGCATCCTGCTGACCTTGCTGCATCTGGGCTATGTCGCGATGGACGGGCGTTTGTTCCGCCTGACGCCTAAGGTGCTGGAACTGGGTTTTGCTTATTTGTCGTCGCTACCGATCTGGACCCAGGCGCAGCCGGTGATGGAAGATCTGGTGCAAAGTCTGCGGCAGTCTTGCTCCGCCGCGGTGCTGGACGGCGATGAGATTGTGTATGTGCTGCGGGTGCCGGCGCACAAAATCATGTCGATCAATCTTGGCGTAGGCAGCCGCTTGCCGGCCTACGCCACTTCCTTGGGACGGGTGCTGCTGGCCGGTTTGCCGGATGAAACCGTCAAGCAACGCCTGGCTGCGGCCGCATTACCGGCGCATACGGCGCATACGGTGGTCGATCGGCAGCGTCTGTACGAAATCATCCAGCAGGTGAGAATACAGGGCTGGTGCCTGGTCAGCGAAGAACTGGAACCGGGGCTGGTGTCGCTGGCTGCGCCTGTGTTCGACCGCAACGGTCGGGTGGTTGCCGCCATCAACATCAGCGGCCAGGTAAATAATCCGACTCCCGCGCACATGCTGGAGCATTGCCTGCCGATGCTGCTGGCCGCTGCCGCTAAAATCAATCTGCTGGTGCGGGCGCAAAAATGATGCGGACTTGAGCAACTGGCCCAAGCGCCGCCAATAATATGCTGGGTTAGTACGCTACGGTAAAGCGCTGGCGCAGATGCTTCGGCTGTTCGATCTCGTCCAGCAAGGCGATCGCATAATCTTCCATCGAAATCTGGCTCTGCCCTTTGTCATCCGACAGCAGTTGATTCTGGCCGACACGGAATTTGCCGGTGCGCTCGCCCGGTGCGAACATGGCCGGCGGTGACAGGAAAGTCCAGTCCACCGACGTTTCTGCGCGCAAATCGTCGAGGAATTGTTTGCCCGGCACCGCTTCAACCTTGTATTCGGCCGGGAAATCCGGGCTGTCCAGCAGAATCACTCCAGGCGCCAGTTCCAGGCTGGCTGCGCCGCCGACCACCAGCAAACGCTTGACCCCGGCGCTCTTGAGCGCTTGCAACAGAGGCGCCGCTTTCAGTACGCTAAAGCGCGCCGAACTGACCACCGCATCGTGGCCGCGAATCAAGGCAGCCAGTTGCTCGGGCTGGGTGGCGTCGCCCTGCTGCAGGTCGACGCCGGCGGGCGCCGCCTGCGCTGTCGAACGGGCGATCCCGGTAACGCTATGGCCGCGACGCAATGCTTCGGCGGCAATCCGGGAACCGGCGCGGCCGGTCACGCCAATGATGGCAAGCTTCATGATGATTTCCTTTCAGTGATGGCTCGCGCCTGGGACGCGGCAGCCGTGGTAGTTATTTAAAGTAACTTACATTCAGACAGCCAGTATAATTATTTGAAACTTATGCGCAAGAAGGCACTTTGATGAATGATAGGAACACCCAGGTAACCGCGATCCAGCCCGCCGCAGTGCTGACACGCAGCAGAGGGCGGCCGAGCGCCCGCGAAGACCTGCCCTGCCCGATCCGCGATGTGCTGGACCGTATCGGCGACGCCTGGAGCGTGCTGGTCATCACCACGCTGGAACCAGGCCCCGGCCGCTTCAATCAATTGCGGCGTCAGGTTGACGGCATTTCGCAACGCATGCTGACCGTAACCCTGCGCCACCTGGAGCGCGACGGACTGGTGTCGCGCACCGTGATTCCGAGCACGCCGCCGCAGGTCGAGTACGCATTGACCGAGACGGGGCGCTCGCTGTGTTTGCCGCTCAAGGTGCTAGCCGACTGGGCCGGCAGCCATCAGACCGTGATCCGCGGCGCGCGGCGGCAATACGATGTTGCTGGAAAATGAATGCTAGAAAATGAGTGCTGGCAACTGAATCTTGCCCGAAGCTTGCAAGCCTTCGGGCAAGATCGGTAACGCGGCGAATAAGCCGCAAATATGCAGCAAAAATCAGCTAATAGTCGCCGCAGCCCTACGGCGGCTGGAAGACCAGCTGGCCAGATGCACTTCTTCACGAATCGCCGCGCATGCCTGCAAGACCCGCTGAATCTCTACTTCGGTCAAGCCGGAATTAAGCGTCAGCCGCACCAGCGAACGGTTTTTGGGCGTCGCCGGGGCGCAGAAAACCGCACCGAAAATACCCTGCGCCTGTAGCGCCTTGCGCAAGACCAGCGTCATCGGCTCGGTTCCGGCTTCCAGCGCGATGATTTGTTCGGTGCCATCGCTGACGTTGTAGCCTAGATCGCTCAAGCCATCGCGTATGCGGCGTGCATTGCGATGCAAGGCAAGCCGTCGCTCGTCGGCGTTGCGAATGAAATCGAGCGCTGCATCGAACCAGGCTAGCTCATGTCCCAGCAAGCAGGAACTGAAGATGGCGGGACGCGAGGCCGACAGGAAATAGCCTTTGAACTTGCTGGAGCAGGTAATGAATCCAGCCCGCCCGCCAAACGCCTTGGCCAACGATGCGGTACGAAAATGCACGCGTCCGGACAAGCCCATTTGTGCTACCAGGCCGGCTCCTCCCGGTCCGTGCGTGCCAAGCGAGTGCGATTCATCCACCACCAGAATACAGCCGCTCTGCTCGGCTATCGCCAGCACTTCAGGCAACGGGCAAACGCTGCCATTGGTACTGTAGACCGCATCTACCACAATGACTCCGGCGCCATGCTTGAGCACCTGCCGCCGCAGATGCTCGATCTCGTTGTGCAGAAACGGCACCGGGCGCGCCTGCCCGGAATTCACGCCTTCCCACAGCGATGCATGGGCTTGCATGTCCAGATACACCGGCACGCCAGGACCGGCAATGCTTTGCATCAAACCGACATTGCCGGCCCAGCCGGATTGCGTGATCAGGCCGTCTTCCGATTCCATGAAGCGCGCCAACCTTTGTTCGAGCCGGTGCTGAGGACTGCCTTCCTGCAAAAACACCTGCGACATCAACAAATCCACGTCACCCTGCTTCAGGCGCGCTACCTGGGCCTCAATCAGGGCCGGTTCTGCCGCAATGCATAGATAATCGTTGCTGGACAGGTAAACCGCATCCGGACCGGGGGGACACCATTTATGCAGGTGTTCGCCGCCCAGCAATCTTTCGATGCGATCAATATAATGCTCGTCCATCCGTGTCGATACGAAGGCGGGCATCCGTTGCTCCGCTGCTGAAGTTAATTCAGCATGGTAGCTTGTAGTTAGTGGCATAATTTTCTCCCAAGACACTACTCTGTTGACATGCCAGACAGAGTAGCCAGGGCTCACCTGTCTGGAATCTGGAGCCGGGCTGAGCGAATCGTTGAGAAAGCGCGGCAATCGGCCGGCCCCTCAACTAAACGCAGCGCAGCAATATTAATAATAGGCTAATATTTGACCTCCCATGACTGAGCACACTAGCAATTGGAGCCGACTGAGCCAGCGCTGGCCAGCCTGGCGCAACGCCATAGGCACGTGGTGGACTCGCTTTTATAGGCAGTACAACAACTCCGTCGAGCGTTTGATGGTGCTGGCGTGGGTCGCCATCGTAGGCATGCCGCTGTACTACGTCGTGTGGGCGTACTGGTTTCCGCAACCATACGAAAATCTCCCCTTGCGCATTTTTGGTGTGCTGATTTGTCTGCCCGCCATCTTCATCCGGCACCTGATTCCCAAAAAATGGCTGACCGTTTATTTTTTTATCGGTCTGACCTATGTTGCGCCATTTTTCTTCACGTTCATGTTTTTGATGAACGATGGTTCCCCGGTCTGGGGCCAATCATTGCTGATAGCAGTCATCATCCTGTTTCACTTTGACACCACGCTGGCTTTCCTCTCCTACCTCATGGGGACAGCGCTGGCCTATCTGGCGTACGTAATACTCCACGGCGGCATCATCGCGCCCAGCTTTCAAGCGCTGGAACAATGGCCGATCCAGATTTTTGCGATTGTCACGGTATCGATCGCCAAGGTCAGCAGGAAAGTCCTGGCGCAAGAAAAACTGGCTGGCATGGCTACCGCGCTAGCGACGGTGTCGCACGAACTGCGCACGCCCTTGCGCAGCATTAACGCCAATGCGCGCGGCTTGAGCCGTCTGCTACAGGAAGGCTCCACTCCGGCAGCGCCAAACCAGGTGCCGATGGAAAAAGCATTGGCCCGGATCGAATTTGAAGTCCGGCACATGAACAACGTGATCGACCTGTTCCTGCTGAGCGCCTCCACCAGCAGGGAAAATCTGATACCGAAGGACATCGTGTCGATGACGGCAGCGGTGGAACTGATGATGCACCGCTATCCGTTCGTCAACCAGGAACAGCGCGCGCTGGTTGCGGTCACGATCCGCTCCGATTTTCGTTTTCTGGGGCAAGTCGAATTGTGTTCGATGGTTTTGATCAATCTCTTGCGCAACGCGCTGACCTCGATCCAGCGCGTCGGCAAGGGCCGCATCCGGATCCTGGTGGACGGCGCCCGAGCCCGGCCCAGGTTGTTGTTTATCGATACCGGCTGCGGCATTGAAGCGAGCCGCGCAACGCACATTTTCGAGCGCTTTTATGCCTATCCCGAACATAACGGCACCGGCATCGGACTGGCTTTTTGCACCGAGGTGCTGGAAGCCTGGGGCGCCCACATACGCGTGGTTTCACGACCGCTTGGCTACACCATTTTTGTGCTGGAGTTTCCACCTGTAGTGCAACAAAAAGCAGCAGAGGTGCGCTCTCTGTTAAATTAACAGTCTTTCCCTATCAAGCGCAAACATCATCCTTGCGCCGGCAACGCCTCACTATGAATATTTCATTACCGGTTTATCAACATCCGACCTTGACTATCCTGATCGACGATAGCCAGAGTTTCCTGGACAGCCTGGCTTTCCAGTTGCCGCCGCACATGGCGCGCAAAGTGTTCCACGATACCCACGCCGCGCTGGAGTGGCTGCGTGACGCCTATCGGCATTCGCCCAGCAAAAGCCAGTCGATCCGGGTCAACTATGACGAGCAGACGTTCTCGTTCGAGCGGCGCACGGTGGCGGTCGATATCGATCAGATTTACCGGCAATCCATGAATCGCCGGCGTTTCCTGCTGCCGTCGGTGCTGGTGATCGACTACGCCATGCCGCAAATGAACGGCCTGGCATTTTGCCAGGCGGTGCAGGATCTGCCTTGCAAGAAAATTCTGTTTACCGGCCAGGCCGACGAAAAGATCGCGATCGACGCCTTCAATCGCGGCCTGATCGATCGCTTCATCAAGAAAGGCGATCACGACGCGCTCGATCATCTGGAGCTTGAAATTGGCAGCCTGCAAAAAGAATTCTTCCACGCCCAGTCGCTGACGCTCAAGGATTTACTTTCGCGCCATTCCTTTACTTTCCTGTCTGACCCGGCAATGGAAGCGCTGGTCGATCAGTTGTGCAAACGGCACGGCTTCGTCGAGTACTATCTGTTTCCTAACCCGACCGGCATCCTGTTCTTTGACATGCAAGGCAAGCCGACGCTGATGGTGGTGGAAACCGAGGCCAGTCTGATGTCGCAGCTGGAAGTGGCGCAGGATTACGGTGCGCCGCTGGAATTGCTGACCGGTTTGCGCGAAATGCGACTGGTTCCTTTCTTTTCCGACAGCGGCGGCATGTATACCGACGCGTTGCGCCACGATTGGCTATCATACTGTCTGCCGGCTCAGATCTGTTTCGGAACACAAGATTACTACTGGGCCTTATTTGATTTCCCTACGCATTATTTGCGTGAACCCTTTTATTCATTGGCGGATTTTTTGCGCGATCAATCTGCCGATATAAAATAATCGAACCCGGAAAAATCCCATGCTGCGAAGCGAAACCGCTCCTCGATTGTCCACTCCCGATCTGCTCCAGGTAGTGCAGGTGCCCGATTGGGAACAATTACGCGCCTGCATGCAGCGTCTGCTGACGCCGCTGGGCATTTGCGATTTCATGTTGCAGATGGAGATCACCAGTGTCAACGGTGCGTCTCAGGTGCAGCTGTTCGGCAGCCTGCCAAGCGCGATACTGCAGCAATTCAGCCTGCCGGCAGACGACAAGGCCGATCCGGTCCGACAGCATCTGGCACGCTCTTGTCTGCCGCTGAACTGGCAGGTTGAGCAACTGTGCCTGCTGCACGGCGGGCAGATCTATCCCTTGTTGAAAACCATCGGCATCACGCAAGGCATGAGCCTGGCGGTGCACAGCAAGCACGCGGTGAGCCGTCTCGATTTCTATAGCAATGCGGCGCGCCAGGCTGCGCTGTCCACCAGTGCCCAAGCCGACGCCCTGCTGCTTGCCGTCCATTTGCAGGAAGCCGCCGAACTATTGTGGCGTAAGGCCACGCCAAATCAGGAGCCGATGTTATCGGTGCGCGAACTTGAATGCCTGCGCTGGAGCGCCGACGGCAAGACCAGTAGCGAAATCGGATTGATCCTGGGAATTTCCCAGCGTACCGTGTATTTCCATATGAAGAACGTGGCGATGAAACTGGGTGTCTACAGCACCCGCCACGCCATCAGCAGAGCGGTCATGATGGGTATCATCAAGCCCAATAACTAGAACACCACGGCAAGAGTCATCTGGGGTCAGATACCGTCTTGAATAGCAAGCCCGTTGGTTAAATAATTTGGATCGAAGGGCTTGCCAGTACGGACCACCCCGTAAATAAGATGCGTCATTTTGTGCATGACGGCCCCG